>OLGD01000492.1_pt1 | contig 79946 bp, 68 predicted proteins | sample 1605311 | NCBI WGS metagenome assembly OLGD01 (sample SAMEA3888917, study PRJEB22519) | human gut metagenome | biome: human gut; feature: human-associated habitat; material: faeces | place: Denmark | collected 2010
CCTCCTTTTTTCATTATTTTTTGGTGATTGTCCGCTTTGTACGCCGATGGCCCCAAAAGGGCGGTTGAGGCGGGTAGATAAGATCACTCCTTTCACAGCGGAACAGATTTAAGCGCCCTCTGCATCTACTTCGTACACATCGTAGACCTCATTGGGCTTGAGTTTCAGCCGGGTGGACAGGAACGCCTCGATGTCAAAGGCGTTCTTGGGGTCCGCGTCGGCTGTGTATTTGAAATTGGGGTGCTTGGTGATGTCGTACTTATCCGAAAGGAAAGGCCGCACACCGCGCAGCTGGAGGATGCACTTGCCACCGTCCATGACGGCCAGCTCGTCCTGACTCATCAGCTCTTTCCCCAATTTTTGATAGTTGAGCGAGTGGGAAGTTTCCCGCCCACGGCTCTCGCCGGTATTGTAGGTGTCAATGGTCTCCTTGCCCAGCACGGCGGCCAACTCCTTGAGCGTAGTCGGTTCCTTGCCGCCAAGGAAGATAGAGGTATCCATGTTGCCGATGATGGTATCGGCATTGTCCTTGTAGATGGCTTTGAGCTGGGATTGTGCCTGCAAGACCAGACAGGCAGAAATCTCACGGCTTCGAATGGTAGCAACCAGCTTTTCCAGCCGGGGTATCTGACCGATGTTGGCACACTCGTCAATAAGGCAGCGCACATGGACCGGCAGCCGACCGCCATACACATCGTCAGCCTTTTCGCAGAGCAAATTGAAAAGCTGGGTGTAGCACATGGAGATCAAGAAGTTAAAGCTATCATCCGTATCGCTCATAATGAGGAATAATGCAGTCCGGCGATCTCCCAGGGTATCCAGTTCCAACTCGTCGTAGGAAGTGACCTCCCGCAGCTCCGCAATGTCGAATACGGCAAGGCGCGCACCGCAGGAGATCAGGATGGATTTTGCCGTTTTGCCCGCTGCCAGCTTGTATTTTTTATACTGCCGGACGGCAAAGTGGTTTGGCTTTTCCGCTTCCAATGCGTCAAACATCAGATCCACGGGGTTTTTGAACTCCTCGTCATCCTCCCGTACCTCCATGGCGTTGATGAACTCGATGAGGGTGGAGAAGTTTTGTTCCTCCACCGGTGCCTCATAGTGGATATACCCGATGAGGGCGCAGTACAAAAGTGTCTCGGCTTTGACCCAGAAATCGTCCCCGGCCTTGCCCTCGCCCTTGGTGTTGGCAATCAGCGTCGTGACCAGCTTCAAGATGTCCTTTTCGGAGTGGATGTAGGCAAAGGGATTGTAGTGCATGGACTTCTTGAAGTTTATGGTATTGAGGACCTTAATCCGGTACGGCTCATAGATGACCTTGCCGTGCTTATCCTTCATGGGCTTGCCGTCCTTGCCCAGTTTGGGTGTGCCGCGCTGGAGCATTTTACCGCACTCCACCAGGATGGTGCCCTTGGGGTCTGTTACCACATAGGACGAGTGCATCTGCATCAGGTTCGGTTTCAGCCAGAACCGGGTTTTTCCGGAACCGGAGCCGCCAATTACCAGTACATTTTTGTTTCGCGCCGTCTTGGGGTCCTTGGGGCGACTGTTCATGGTCAGGCTCTCGGTTTTGGTCAGAATCACATTGTTCTGGAACACCGGGTCAATGTAGGGTGCAATATCCTCATGGGTTCCCCAGCGGGCGGAGCCGTACTCCATGCCATGCCGGTACTTCTTGGCGTTCTTGCTTTTGAGATAGACAGCAAGCCGCAGGCCACCGCCGCAGCACAAGCCCACCACCAGGTCGAGCGGGTGCAGGCTGGGCCACCAGCTGGCCAGCGCCACCGGCAGCGTGGAGAAGAACGAAAGCATTTTTGCCGAAGCGTCCGCACCCACGGCCATCCGCCATCCTTCTCCAAAGTTGGTGGCGAACAGCCCCATCAGGATGTAGGGCATATTCAGCAAAAGGAGCTTTTTGATGTCAAGCTGCTTCTTCATCGTTCCAGCTCCTTTCGCTTGATGCGATCCACCACGGCATTTTTGACCAGTTCTTTGAACTGATTGAGCTTTTCCAGCACGGACGGGCGCTCGGTGTTCTGCGCTTTCTGCACCTTCTTAATTTTTTTGTTGGTGTACTCAGTAAAGGCTGAGGTCAGGGCATCCGCATCCCGCCCCTTGAAAAAGATCAGGTACTTGGGCGGGGAGCTGCTGCGGTCTTTCTTCACTGCATAGTCCACACCATACTTCCGGGCAATCTTCTCAAACTCCTTGATGGAGGGGTCGGTGATCTCGATGTTGGACACGCCCTGGTTCTGACCAATCAGCTGTTTCACCGTCTGCTTGCCGTGGGGAATCACGGGAGCATCCCGGCTTTTCTGCTTTTGCAGCTTCTTTTCCTTGCGGTGAGCAAGGTACTTGGTAATAGCAGCTTTCAGCAGCCGTCCGGTGAACTTGGAACCGCTGACTACCAGCGTCAAAGTCCTGTTTTCCACTTCTTCCTGCATTGTTATCGCCTCCTTTTGTGGGATTTAGCAGGGGGTGGTGCTTGATACTAAGGCGGGACCACCAGCCGCCGCAAAAGATAACGGGTCATCATATCATCAGCAGGATGCTGTCACGCAGCTGAGCAAAATATAGCTTGCCCTGGGGCGTTACCAGCGTGTAGGAGCCGATGTGTCCGTGGTTGCAGTAGTCTTTGACACAGAACAGGCCGTCGTTGGAGGGCTTTGCATAGGGAAGTACATTCCCGGATGCCGTGCGATAGACAAACCGCTGTTCCAGCAGGAACCGGACAAAACGGCGCTCCGGCACAACCAGCTCTTTGGCGGTGGTGCGGAGATTGGTGCTCTGCTTCATGTCGATGAACAGGTCAAAAAAGGCGGCCTTGCCTTCCAACAGAGCGTTTTCCTCCCGCAGCACCGCATTTTCTTCACGCTCAGCCAACAGTTCGGAGCAGAGCTTCAGCAGCGCCTCCGGGGAAGTGGCCACTTCCCACAGCTTTTCCCTGGTCATGTAAGCTCCGTGCTTGCGGATGGTGGGCAGCACCTCAGACGTGACCCACCGGCGAAACTGCTTTGCTTTGGGGAGCTTACTGGACAGCACCAGGGAATAGAGGCCGCTCTCGTTGATGAGCGTGATGGCGGTTCCGTTGACGGTGAACGAATCGTTCACCGTCCGATCTTCTGCATCCACATGGTCCCGAATCGCTTTCTGCGGATTGGTGTACCCCAGCGCCAGGGATACGTCCTTGCCCACCAGCCAGGGTTCGCCATCAATCTCTACGGCGCGGATGGCTCCAAACTCCGGGTTCTTAAAAATTTCCATCTGGTTCATGTTGTTCCTCCTTTGGCATGAGAAAAGGCGGCTCTTACCAGCCGCCTGCGTTCATATCGTGATTCACTTGTGCGGTGTAATAATTGCTGATGGTGGTGGGCGCATTGAACAAGACGGTCAGCAGGTATTGCTTCATGTTGCGGACCTCGGTGGTGTTTTTCTGCATACAGTCCATGACAAACCGGATATGTTCACTGGTCAGCTTCAAAAACCGGGAGCGCACGATCTCATGTGGAAAGTCGCTGCCAGCAATCCGGGTGGTTTTCCGTTTGGCGCAGACGGTCTCCACCATCAGCTCCACAATCTCGTCCAGGTCCTCCCGATAGGTGTTAAACTCTCGACACAGATAGTCATACTCGATGTTCTCCAGAATCAAATCCCGATAATTTTCTATCTCTGAGACAGGCATCGCATCCCTTCCTTTCCGTTCCGGCGGTCTTGCCGCCGCTGTTTCCCGGAAGGGAATGGAATCGGTACTTGATCTATGAGTAATTGATTTTTGAGTATTTGATTTGTCTATATTTAATTCTGCGGGCTTTTCCGTATCCGGTTTCTCCAGATACGGGTTTTCCGTATCTGGTGAATCCGTATCCGGCTGGGGCGTATCCGGGTTCTTCGGCTGTGGCTGCTCGTAGATGACATACTCGGTGTCGCTGATCCGGCCCTGCCGGTCCCTCATCTGATGGCGGACAATGTACCCGGCAGTTTCCAGCTCGCGCAGCGCACCGCCGATGGCGTCCACGCCCTCCTTGCAGATTTTCGCAAGTCCTCTGGTGGTATAGTTCCAATCCTCCGGCAAGGACAGCATCATGGAAAGCAGTCCCTTGGCCTTGAGGGACAATTTTTCGTTTCGCAGGTGATGGTTGCTCATAACGGTATAATCTCTGGTTCGCTCAATGCGAAATACGGCCATTGACCTCACTCCTTTCTTGTTTCAGGGCATGAAAAAAGCCACAATCTTTCGTAAAAAGACTGTGGCTTCAGCTGTTTTTGTTGTTCTGCCAGGGCCGGTAGGGACGCTTATGCTTCGGCGGCTGACTGAACGGCGAATCATGCTCCGAAAACGGGAGGGCCTGCAAAACCTGGTCAATGTCGGTGGATTCCATATCATGCTGGGACTGACAGTTTTCCCGGATGGCATCTTTGATGCTCTGGACAGTACACATATTCATTCCTTTCCTTTCGTAGTGATGATGGGGTTACGGGTGGCGACGGCGCTTGTCCGGCTTGAAGTCGAGGACATGGCCCTCAATGATACGGGCATACCGCTTAATTTTGATTTCCCGGCGCTTCTGGCTGTGAAGAGCGGCCTGATACCCGTCCTCCGTGAGAAACAGCCGCATTTCATCGCCGGGGCTGCCGTAGGAACAGGGACGCTGAACAGAAAACTCGATCATCCAGCGGGTGTTGTCCTGAAAACGCTCCACGGCGAGAATGTTGTGTCCTTTCAGCTCACGGGCTGAAATATCCCTCATAGGCGGCTCCTTTCATCGTTCCTGCTCTCTCTGGCGCTTCTTCTGCCACGCCTCCAACAGTTTGATAATGGTTTCCTGCATCCGCTGGGGCGTGTAGCTCTTGGGAAAATACTTCCGCAGGGTGTCGGATGTGAAAGTTACCCGGTCCAGATCGCTTTTCTTTTCTTCGCCCATGATGACGCGCATCATATCGAGGGTCAGATGCCCTTCCTGGCTGTATTTTTTGAGCCGCTGTGCCTGGGAGAGAGAAGGGGTAGACTGTTCGCTGTCCATCGCGTCCAGCAAGTCCCGCTGTTCCTCTTTTTTGAGAAAGGACAGCTCATAAGCCGGGTTGAGAGCGATTTTTCGTTCATCGACCATATCCAGCAGTTCAGGGATCAGCTCTGTCAGACGGATATAGCGTTGCACCTGGTTCCTACTCGAACCGGCCTGCTGCGCCAACAATTCATCTGCCCGCAACTTCGTCCCAACTTGGGACGAAGTTAAATCGCCACGCGCACCTTGATGCTTCATTGCCTCCAGCTTCATTTTGTAGGCAAAGGCTCGCTCGCTGGGGAGCAGACTTTCCCGCTGTAAGTTGCTGTCCACCATGATGATGGTGGCGGCATCATCGTCCAGGTCTCGGACAATGACAGGCATGGTTTCTTTCTCAGCCAGTTCACTGGCCCTGTGCCGCCTGTGTCCGGCTACCAGCTCATATCCGCCCTCCGGGTCCGGCCGGGCAATCGCCGGAACCAGAATACCGTACTGCCGCACACTGTCGGCGGTCTCCAGCATAGCCTCGTCATCCTTGACTTTGAAGGGATGGTTCTTGAAAGGATGCAGCTCAGACAGCGGGATTTCCCGTACTTTTTCCAGCTTGGCATCCTGGCGGCTTTCTTCGGTGGAAAACAAGTCATCGTATGGAGCCAGCTCTACTTTTTTCGCGCTGCTTTTCAAGCTTCAATACCTCCTTCGTCAGACTTTTGTACCTCTCGGCCACCTTGCCATTGGGGTCATGGGCAAAGATACTCTTGCCCTCGGCACTGATTTCCTTTGCCCGGACGGAATGGGGAATCTCGGTGCCGAACACCTTGATTTTGCTGCCGTAGGTCTCTCGCAGCAGGGCGGCGATTTCCTTAGCAAAGTTGGTGCGGTTGTCCACCATTGTCAGCAGGATGCCGTCGATTTGGAGCTTGGGGTTGATTTGCCGCTTTACCTTACTTACCGTGGAGAGCAGCTGTTCCAGGCCCTTGGCGGGCAAATACTCCGCCTGGACGGGGATGATGATCCTGTTGGCGGCTGCCAGAGCGTTGACCGTAAGCATACCCAGGGATGGCTGGCAGTCAATCAGGATATGGGAATACTGTCCCTTCAGCGTGTCCAGATACTGCCGAAGGATGGTCTCACGGCTCATGGCATTCACCAGAGAGACCTCCATGCCGGAGAGCTGGATGTCGGCGGGCATCAGGTCAACGCCTTCCGGGTGGTGCAGGATACCCTCACCGGGGCGCAACGGCTCGTCCATCAGGATACGGCCCATCGCGTCGGACAGGGTAAAGGGCAGCTTGTCCGGCTGGGGGTGGCCCAGGCTGATAGTCAGGCTGCCTTGTGGGTCCCCGTCAATCAGCAGCACTTTCTTCCCGGCCTGCGCCAATCCAACACCCAGGTTTTCACAGGTCGTTGTCTTGCCGACGCCGCCTTTCTGGTTGGCGATGGCGATGATTTGCGTGTTCATAACAATCACCTCGTTTCTGATTGGTGTTGTCATGTGCCTGCACAGCAGTCCTGGAAATGACAAAAGCCGCCACTTGAAACAAGTGACGGCTTCGCATAAATCCAATATTCTACTGTGTTTGAAATCAAAAGGCTTTGAGTTCCTTTCTGCTATTCATTTGTCGTTAATGAAACACCTCCTATAATTCGACTTATTTCAGTATGATTTTTCGGTTTGGAAAAGGATGAAAAAACCAGACTGAAAACCTCAAAACCCTTGATTCTACGGGGCTTTTCCGGTTTGTCGTAATTATACCGTAAGGGCATAGCTGTGCTTCACTTCTATTCGCTCAGGGAGTCAGCTTGAAAGAGATTCAGGCATGGCTTGGTCACAGCACAATCGGAACGACAGCGAATATCTACACCCATTTGGACGAAAACAACAAGCTGTCCTCTGCCAATGCCATCATCGCAATCCTACCCGAAATGTAAAAATCTCAGAGCAGAAAAACTGCCCTGAGATCAAGAAAATGGTGCCGCTAACCGGACTCGAACCGGTACTGAATCGCTTCAGGTGGATTTTAAGTCCACTATGTCTACCATTCCATCATAGCGGCGTATTCAATCCCTTCAAATGAAGGGATATGAAGTTGGAGTGATGTTTTGGAGGGATGCTCCGAAACAGAGATAATCAAATTTGAAAAAGTTGGCTGTTTGCAAGCACTTTTCGGATTGGGTGCTGCATCCGGCCCGCGGGATTTTAAGTCTCGGGTGTCTACCTATTCCACCACAGCGGCATGTCCCCCCATGACGGGGGATATAAAATTACATAACAAATGTCAGCACATCGACACAGCCTATAGTAGCATATTTTCCGTCAACCGTCAAGTGCTACAGCTGGTCGAGATTCAGCGTGAAGGCTTGCAGACAGTTGTTTAGAAACCATTCCAGCTCAGGGCTGTTCATGGCTTTCAGCGCGTCCAGAGTCTGCTGCGCCGCGGAGTCGAATTCTGTGTTGCCTGCCTTCTGCTCCTCCAGACACTTGATGTGGGCGGACAGCTTGTCCGCGGCCTTGACGAAGGGTTCCAGCTCCGCGTCGTCCTCCAGCACATAATGGGTGTAGCTGGAACGCAGCTCGGGGGGGAGCATATCCAGCAGACGGTTGCCCGCAATGCGCTCCACCTCTTTGTAGGCGGTTTTGATGTCCGGATTGTAGTATTTGATGGGCGTGGGCAGGTCGCCGGTCAGGATCTCCGAAGCGTCGTGGTACAGCGCCGCCACGGCGCAGCGGTCAGGGTCGGGGGCGGGGAGGTTCAGAATGTCCCGGCGGATCAGCGCCAGAGCATGGGCCAGCACCGCGGTCATGTGGCTGTGCTCGGAAATGTTTTCGGAAAAGGTGTTGCGCATCAGACCCCAGCGGGTTATATAGCGCATACGGCCCATGAGAGCGTAAAATTCATTTGCCATGGATGATCTCCTCTATGTCCGCGACCAACTGCGCGGGGGATTCACAGAAATGCTTCGCGCCGACTGCCTCCATGCAGGCTCTGTCCCGGAAGCCCCAGAGAACGCTGAGGCAGGGGACACCGGCGTTGTTCGCCGTCAGGACGTCCACGTCGCTGTCGCCGACGTAGATGCACGTATCGGCGCCGATGGATGCCATGGCCTTGTAAACCATGTCCGCGGCGGGCTTACGGGGACAGTCAGGGCTTTCCCCACGGGCGTAAATGCCGGGGAAAATGTCGGCGCAGAGGGTTTTGACCGCCGCGTCCGGCTTGTTGGAAACAATCGCGAGGGGGTAGCGCTCCCGGAGCGCGGCCAGCGCTTCCGGAATGCCCTCATAGGGCTTGGTTTTGATCTGGCAGTGGGCGCTGTAATAGGGCTGGAACGCCGCAAGCACCGGGGCGGGGTTCGCACCCTCCGGGACGGCCTGAGCAATCAGACGGGCAGCGCCGTTGCCCACGAACTGGCGGACTTCCTCCACTGTGCGCTGGGGATAGCCAAAGGATACAAGAACGTGGTTGACGCTGTCGGCCAGGTCTGCCAGCGTATCCAGAAGCGTGCCGTCCAAATCGAATAAAATACCTGTTTTCATCATAAACCTCTGTTTTTCAGTACCCGAATGTCGTTTCCCACGAAGGTCAGACGCTGGAAGTCACCGTGGAGCCGGGACGCGATCTGGGGGGAGTAGCGGCGGCTCAGCTCGTCCACATTCAGGTTGGTGGAGATGACCATGGGCTTGACGGCCATCATTCTGTCGTTGAGTAAGCTGTACAGCGCGGCCGTGACGAACTGCCCGGGCATTTCCGTGCCGAGATCGTCCAGAATCAGAAGATCGCTGTTCGTCAGCTTGGCCGCTTCCCGGCGGGTGTCATCACTGGGGTTGAATTTCGCCTGCTCCAGCTTGGAGAACAGGTGGCTGGAAGTTTCGTAAACAACGCTGTAGCCCCGGTCGGTCACTGTCCGGGCGATGCACGCCGACAGGAAGGTCTTTCCCAGCCCCGTCCCGCCGATGAACAGCAGATTTCCCGCGTTGGGGGTGAAGGTCGCGGCATACCGGCGGCAGATGTTCAGCGTCCGCTCCATAATGGTTCGGGGGCTGGCGCCGTATTTGGGGTCAACGGCGTCGGGGTAGTAGTCCAGCCGGAACTGGCTGAAGGTTTCCCGGCTGTTGGACAGCACGGAAATTTCCTTTTTCTGCTCCTGACGGCAAAGCTCGCTCAGGCACTCGCACATGGTAGTGCCCACATAGCCGCTGCCGCCGCATTTGTCACAGATGGGGCTTTCGTCCAAGAAGCCATCCTCAAAGTTCGCCGCGGCCAGCGCTGCCCGTTCCTGCTGTAAGCTGAGGTTTTCCCGCCGCGCCTGTTCCAGCAGCGCCTGACCGTCAGAACCCTGCAAAAAGGCCGCCTGAGCGGCCTGCGCCATGGTGCGGCGCAGAAGTATGTCGATTTCCCGGATGCGGGGAACTTTGGCGTAGGCTTCTGCCAGATGCTGCCTGTTTTCCGACTCCCGGTCTTCCTTCGCCTGGGCCAGACGCGCCCGGGCACGCTGAACCACTTCTGCACTGTATCCCACGAATTATCCCTCCTGCAATACTTTCTGAATGGCTTCCAGCTCTGCTTCGCCCAGCTGGCCGGAGGCACCCTTCGGGACGCCCGTCTTCCGGTCGCCGGTGCGGACGTCCTCGGCGCTGTGGAAGCCCTGCTGCTGCCAGCGCTGCAAAATTTTATTCATGTACGCCCAGTTCAGCCCGCCGGTGTTCAGGCAGGTGCGCTCGTAGGCCATGGAGATCAGCTCGTCGTCCATGCCCATGTCCAGCCAGCTCTGGGCATAGCGCTCCTCGGCGGCGGTGAGACTGCGCCCCCGGATCTGGATCAGGTTCATCAGCCGGGACAGCCGGGAATTGCGCACGTTCTGCGCCTGAATGAAAGCGGCGGCTTCCTCTACGGTGTCGATGCCCCGTTCCGCCCAGTTGTAGGCTTCCTTCTCGATGGTGCGCAGAGACGGGTTGCGCAGACTTCCCCTCTGCCGAGCGCGTTCTTTACAGTAGCACACCAGCAGGGAGATCACGTCCGCGGTCAGTCCCAAGTAGCGCACAAAGCCCAGAAGAATTTTCAGCTCTTCCGTGTTCAGGCTCCGACCCAGCAGACGCTGCACTTCGCCGTAAAGGCTTCGGAAGGTGTTGTCCGAGTCCATGGCGTCCAGTACGTCCTTTTCGCAGTAGCTGGGGCGCTCGCCGGGGGCAATGTGGCTGGGGCGGTCTTCCGGCCACAGACCCAGCTGCCGCAGGGTAGCGGCGGCGCAGCCGTAGCGGGGGGCGCTGAAATGCAGATCGGCTTCCGCGTCCTCGGGGCGGTTGCCGCTGTTTATGTAAAGGTAAAGCAGCGCTGCATCCGGATTGGCGGCGGAGAGCAGCCTGCGAATGTCGCTCTGGGAAATTTTGACAGGTTCGGTTATCATTTCGGTGCCTCGCAGAAAAAGTCGTTTTCCGTCATTATACCACACCTTCCCAACGGGGACAACGGCGGGGCAGCAGAGAATTTCGCAGAAAAACGAAGATTTTTTTTGGCAGGACACAGGATGTTGTGGGCAGGGGAGAGGACAAGTACAAAAACCGGAGTCAGGGCACCAATCGCGTGCGCAGCTGTACTCCGGTTTTCGTTTATTCGCAAAATTTCTGTGGCAGAATGTACGCAGGAGAGCCGTTCCCTTCTCCCTGCGCAGGAATCGCTGAACGCAAATCTTTTTCGCCCGCTCGCTTCCGATTAAAATAAGTATTTTAATCAGAAAATGGTATCAAAGAGAAAATACATTCTGTCTGATGCCGCGAGAAAGCAGAAGAAGCTTGTTTTCAGAGTTCCTAATTCGCGTCATACCGCTGCGCATTCGGCGACACACTTGACAGTAAATGAAATGGGCGAAAGCAACCGTCGTCACGTTTGGTTCCCGTTCCTTTGCTGTCCGCAGGTAGCTTAACCGGAACAAGCCTGATTATTCGGAGGTGCCTATGGAAAAATTTGTAACGTTGCTCATTCCCGCCCTTGTCGCGCTGGTGCTGGTGCGGCTGCTGCTGATGCCCATGAAGCTGATTTTCAAAATCGGCATACACTCCGGGTGCGGCTTTCTGTGCTTGTGGCTGCTGAATTCCGTCGCGGGATTCACGGGGGCGTATTTCCCCATCAACGCCGTGACGGTGCTGGTGGCGGGATTTCTGGGATTGCCCGGAATCGGCGTTATGGCGCTGCTGGAAGTGCTGTCGATGTAGTTTAACCCAGTACCGCCCTCCCTGAATGGGGAGGGCGGTATGCTTTACTTATCCAGATGTACGTTCAGATGGGGGTAGGTCATGGTGATGCCCTGCTCGTCGAAGACGTCCTTGACCCGCTGGGTCAGGGCAAAATACACGTCCCAGTAATCCTCGGTCTTCACCCAGACGCGAAGGGTGTAGGCAATGGCGCTGTCGCCGTAGCTGCTCACGCAGGCGCTGGGGGCGGGGGTCAGAAGCACATTGTCCATGGTTCCCGCCAGCACCAGCGCGTCGATGACCTTCTGGGTGGGGGCGTCGTAGGAGGCGGAGACGGGGATGTCCACCCGGCGGGTGTCGGCGGCGGAGTAGTTGACGATCTGCGCCGCGACCACGGCGCTGTTGGGAATGGAAATGAGCTTGTTGTCAAAGGTGGCGAGGCGGGTGTAGGTCATGTTGATCTCCTGCACCGTGCCGGACTGCCCGGCGATCTCCACATAGTCGCCGGAGTGGAAGGGGTGGGTGGAAAGAATGGTGAAGCCGCCGATGACGTTGGTGAGCATATTCTGCAGGGACAGGGAAACGGCTAAGGTCAGGACGCTTGCCAAAGCGACGATGCCGGTGACGTCAATGTCAAGGCTGGAGGCTACGCTCAGACCCAGCAGGATATACATGGCCACCTTGGCAAGGGACAGGATCAGGCTGTGGGCGGCCTTTTCCAGATGGGATTTTTCCAGTCCCCCCTGAAGCAGCTTTGTGACGACGCGAATGATCAGAAGGCCAATGACCAGCACGAGAACGGCGTGGAGCACCTTATTCAGCGCGCCGGTTCCCAGAGCGGTAAAAAAATCTTTCAGCATGGAAAACAACTCCTTCAGTGTAACAATTGAATGACGTAATTATAAAACGGGAACGGGGAAATAGCAAGAAAAAATGTGGCGCAGAAGTTGGCAAAAGGCGCTTTTTCAAATGTTAATCCCATTTTAAGAAATAGACCTCTTTCATCTTAAAGAAGCCGGTGATATAATAAGGAAAAAAGATGAAGAGAGGAAGGAAAACCATATGTACAATGTTCTGATTTGCGACGATCAGCCGGATATCGTCAACGCGCTGAAAATATACCTGACCCCCGAGGGGTACAATCTGTTTGAGGCCTTCACTGGCACCCAGGCGGTGGAGATTGCCAAAAACAATGACATTCACCTGATTCTGCTGGACGTGATGATGCCGGTGATGGACGGTATCACGGCGACCTCCAAGATCCGGGAATTTTCCAACGCGCCCATCATTCTGCTTACCGCCAAGTCCGAGACGGAGGACAAGGTGCTGGGGCTGAACGTGGGAGCGGACGACTATATCACCAAGCCCTTTGTGCCGGTGGAGGTGCTGGCGCGGGTGCGTTCCCAGCTGCGCCGGTATGCCCAGCTGGGCAGCCGCCCGGAGGAGGGCAGCGGCAGCATCACCATCGGCGGCATCGTTCTGGACGACCGCACCAAAACCGTCACCGTGGAGGGGGAACCTGTGTCCCTCACGCCCACGGAGTATGCCATTCTGCACCTGCTGATGGCGAACCCCGGAAAGGTGTTCTCCACCAAGGTGCTGTATGAATCCGTCTGGCAGGAGGCGGCGCTGGGCAGCGAGGGCGCCGTGGCAGTGCATATCCGCCATCTGCGGGAGAAAATCGAGATCAACCCCTCTGAGCCGCGCTATCTGAAGCTCGTGTGGGGACAGGGCTATAAAATGGAAGGAGGAAAATAATTTGAAATACAATATTGTATTCAAATTCCTTGCCATCGCCCTGTGTGCCCTGATGCTTCTGGGAGCCGCCGGAAGCGCCGCCGCCATCATCGGCATGACGGAATCGGGACTGTACGACATCTCCGTGGAGGAGCTGCGGGACAGATACATCCGCTCGGACGGCGAATCCATGGCAGACCGCATCGCCGTGGACTATGCCGAAGCGAACCTGGGCGGCGTGCCGGAGGCGATCGCGGGGCCGACCGTGTACGATCTGGGGCCGTCGGGAAAGCCCGGCTGGCTTTACGGCGTGTTCAACCCGGCGCTGGCGGGCTATGTGCTGAAGGACGCCGAAGGAAATGTGCTGGAATCCGGCGGCGCGGAAAAACTGTCGGACGCCGAATTTTATTCCTTCTCCGTCAGCGGCTCTTATAAACACGTCCTGTCCATCACGGAAAAGTCGGAGGCAACGCCTCGGGCGGACGCGAGCACCTATAACGCCATCCCGGAGGGCGGGGCATTGGTTCTCGGTCTCAGCATCGAAACGGAAGACTCCAGTGGGAGCGTGGACAGCGTCGAACCGATCGGTAATATCTACGACACCGGCAACGGCGTTCGCTTTGAGGCCAATCCATCGATGGGCGTGATAGACCTGCCTGACGCGCCTACCACGTGCGTGACGTTCGTTGGTGTAGACGGCAGTGTCCTGTATCAGACCTACAACGACGTGTCGGACTGCTTCTCGGAAAACGAATCCGGCTATCTGGTGTTCGACACGACCCGGGAGCTGAGCCAAAGCGAAGTTCTGTTGGACGACGTTCCCACTGAGGGCGCATATATATATCAGGTAACATTCACCACGGAATCGGAGCTGGCAGGCGAGGGGGGACATACCCGCAGCGGCAGCACTCCGGTGGGCGTGCTGAAGCGCAATGACGCGGGCGTCCTGTATTTTCAGTCGGGCGATGCATTCTATCGGGACAATATGCCGCAGGATGCCTTCATCACCGCCGTGGAATTCCGGGACAAGGACGATTCTATCGTTTATCGGGCGTCAAACCCGGCGGGCGTGGGCGAATTCGAATGGGATGCCAACGGCACGGCAGTCGTATTCCTGGTAACACCCAGCCTGACGCAGAAGGTGATGCCGGAGACCGAGACCGTTCCGGAGACCACCACAGAGACGGTGCCGGAAACAACCGACGAAACCACCGTTACCGTAACGGTTCCGGAGACGACCGCCGAAACCGTCCCGGACACGACGGAGGAGACCGCCCCCCTCGAGACGCTGTCCGCGAACCCCACCAAGCCGTTGGCAACCGGCACGGCAGACCCGGACGTGATCTTTGCGGACGGCGAATCCCACACCATGGAATATTGGGACGACGACGCCCAGAAGTCCATGGTGGTGGAGTACCGCTACGCGAAGCTGCCCGCCTATACCGTGGAGCTGACCCTGGCTCCCGGCGCGTACCGCTTTGACAGCGGGTACGCTCTGCTTACCCAGGTGTGGAGCTACCGCGACAGCCTGTTCTTCATTATGGGCGCGTGCCTGCTGCTGTTTGCGGTTCTGACCGTGTATCTCTGCTGCGCGGCGGGCAGAAAGCCCGGCAGGGAGGAAGTCCAAGCCGCGGGCTTCAACTGCATTCCTCTGGACATTTACCTTGCCGGTGGTGGGCTGATCATCTTCGGCCTTTTCATGGTGATCGTCCAATTCAACGATGCCGCCGGCCTGTTCACGCAGAATATTCAGACGCTCTGCGCCGGAATGCTGATGGCGGGCTACGCCATGAGCCTGATTTTCGTGAGCTTCTGCTTTGCCTGCGCCGCCCAGTTCAAGACCCCCGGGGGCTACTGGTGGCGCAACAGCGTCTGCTGGCGCTGCATGAATCTGCTGGTGAAGTGCGTCAAGGGCTGCTTCTCCGGCTGCGGCTGGCTGCTGCGGAAGCTGCCCAAGGCGGCGGCTGTATTCTGGGACTTCCTGCTGGTGCTTCTTACACCCCTGAGATGGCTGTGGACGCAGATAAAGAAGACCTGTGCAAAAATCGGAAAATCCGTCAACCGGGTGTATTCCATGATGCCGCTGACCTGGCAGTGGCTGCTGACGGGCTTCATCATGGTGATGCTCCTGTTCGCCGCCCTTGCGGGCAGATCGAATCTGATGGTGGTGCTGAGCCTGTGCGCCTGCGTGGCCGTGGTGCTGTATGGGGCGTACTGCTTCGGCATCCTGCTGGAAAGCGCCAAGCGCATGGGCAAGCGCGATCTGGACACCAAAGTGGACGACAAATATCTCATCGGCGCGTTCAAGAGCTTTGCCGGTGACCTGAATGACCTGGCAGGCGTTGCCGTAGTGGCGGCGCAGAAGCAATTAAAATCGGAGCTTATGAAAACAGAACTGATTACCAATGTTTCCCACGATATCAAAACGCCGTTGACTTCCATCATCAATTATGTGGATCTGCTGCAAAAGCCCCACACGCCGGAGGAGGAGAAGACCTATCTGGAAGTCCTCAACCGGCAGTCCCAGCGCTTAAAAAAGCTGATCGAGGATCTGATGGAAATGAGCAAGGCCAGCACGGGAAACCTGACGGCGGACATTACGAAGCTGGACGCGGTGGAATCCGTGAATCAGGCATTGGGCGAATTCGCCGACAAGCTGGAAAAAGCCCAGCTGACCCCCGTATTCCGCCATCCGGAAGAGTCTGTCGCCATGATGGCGGACGGAAGACTTGCGTGGCGGGTGCTGAGCAATCTCCTGAGCAACACCGTGAAATATGCTCTGCCCGGCACACGGGTGTATATCGACGTGATGGCGCTGGAGGGGAAGGTCATCATTTCCCTGAAGAACATCTCCCGTGACGAGCTGAACGTGGATGCCGACGAGCTGATGGAGCGCTTTGTCCGGGGCGACGACTCCCGGAACACCGAGGGCAGCGGTCTGGGCCTGAACATTGCCAAGACCCTGATGGAGCTGCAGAAGGGGCAGCTGCAATTGCTGGTGGACGGTGACCTGTTCAAGGTAACGCTGATTTTCCCCGGAGCAACGGAATGAAATAGGCCAAGGGCGGCGCGGGATTTCCCGCGCCGCCCCTTTTGCCGAAGGAATAGGCGCAAAAACCAGGGAGAGATTCCGGCATGAAGAAAAACTGTTCACAATTTCGTCGCTTTTTATTTTCATTTCCGTTATTGCCTGTTCAAAACCCAAAGGTATGGTAATACCAGAAAGGTTGCGGAAGCCGTGAGCCGCTCCCTTTCAACTCCGTAGATCCTCTTTTCTACCTCTCTTCTTTCCAAACCCTTTCGCGGAAACCCCGGTGCCATGCTGGCACCGGGGTTTTCCACCCCCCTGGGCGGCGGAGGCTGCTTCGGGGGACCACAGGTGGCTGCAACAAAATTGTAACCTTTGAAAGAAAAAAGATATCGAAATCAGAGATTGTCATTTTTCGTAGCTGGTAAAAAACGAATTTTATGGTAAAATTTGGAGTAAATTTCTTAAGATAAGGGCAAATGTTTAAGAATGTTATAAAGTGTAAAGAATTCTGTTACATTTTGTAATTTTCCTATTGACATCCGGGAACGGATGTGATATCATGCAGACATGAAAGAGATGCCGGGTGCGGAAGCGGCGGAAAGCCTCCCCGATTGGCGACACCAAAGGTTCCAGAGCCGGCAGCATTTCTAAAACAACCAATTTTCTAGGAGGTTAGAAACTATGAAAAACACAATGAAGAAGCTGCTTAGCCTCGTATTGGTGGCTATGCTGCTGGTCTGCGCGGTTCCTTTCCAGGCCGCTGCTACGGAAGCTGATGAAACCCTGACCGTCAAGACCTACGTTGACGGAAAGTATGTCACTGACAAGTATGTTACCGTGAAGCCCGGTCAGAAACTGGAACTGACGAAGGAACTGGCCGAGACTCTGATTTACGGCGACAAGGAATTCGTCAAGTGGACGAACATGAAGGACGAAGAGACCACCGGCCCCATCAGCTATGACAACCTGAAGAAGGCAAATGCGAATGGCTACTACGTAAACCTGTACCTCAACAAGAAGGTCGAGGATACCCGCGTTGACGCGAAGGTTCCTGTTGAGATTTATGTTGACGGTTCTTATGCAAGAAAGGGCGAGATCACCGTTCCTGTTGACGGCAGCGTGAAGCTGACCAAGGAGCTGGGTCTGAGCCTGGTCAACTCCGACAAGGAGTTCGTCAAGTGGACCGGCGCTTCCGACAATGAGGCCACCGATGTCACCGTCAAGTATGACAAGATCACCGACGGCTACTTCCTGAAGCTGTTTGTCAACACCAAGAAGGCGGAAGAGCCCGCCAAGTATATCACTCTTAAGATTATTGACGACAAGGGCAACGCGATTGCCAGAGAGTTCCAGGTCGAGCCTGTGAACGGTAAGTCCTCCGTTATCGACGACATCCTGAGCTACCGCTGGATGGGCAACTGGAAGGATTCCTATGAGTTCGTCACCGCCAAGAGCGATGAAAAGGGCAACAACCTGTCCCTGTCCACCACAATCAATGCCGGCGACTCCCTGACCGTCACCCTGAAGGCCAAGAGCGGCAGCACCCCCGAGGGTGACACTGTCAGAGTGACCTTCTACGGCACCGACGGCAAGGCCGTTTCCACCTACAACGTGACCAGCGGCAGCAGCATTGACAGCAAGAAGGTTTCCGACGCTCAGAGCAAGGCCGATAACAAGACCGGCTACACCTTCAAGGGCTGGAAGATTGACAACAAGGGTGACCTCTACACCAGCGCTCAGGTTGCCAAGCTCGTCATCAAGGGCAACGTAGAATTCTACGCTTACCTCGAGAAGGACACCACCACTACCAACAACAAGTTCCCCTACAAGGTTTACCTGCACATCTTCAAGGACAACAAGGTCGACGATCCCGCCAAGACCATCAATATCACCGAGGGCATTGCTCTGGACGGCAAGGTCACTCTGGACGAGGTCAAGACCGTTGTCAAGAACTACTACACTGCCAAGACCAGCGACGGCATCAAGTATGACGGCATGTACATGGCCAAGGGCAACTGGGTCGGAAACTTTGTCAACGACACCCAGAAGTATGACACCATCTCCGACACCAACGAGCTCCGCAAGGAGAGCGAAGTCCACATCAACGTGATGATCACCAACGCCAACGCCAAGAGCGCCACCAACGACAAGGCCGATAAGACCAACCCCAAGACCGGTGATATGATCTTCATTCCCGTGATCTTCATGGTCGTCTCCGGCGCCGCCATTGCCGGTGTGTACTTCTACAACAAGAAGCGCAGCGCCCGGTAATCGAGAATACGCTAATCTAAGAAAATCCCGACAGCTTCGGCTGTCGGGATTTTTTGCGGTGTGCGGGGCGATTTGCAGAAAAGATTTTGCCGAAAAAGTATTCCCATTTTCACAGATATGTGTTATAATCATTATATCCCCTAAATTTGGAAAGCAGGAGGAATATAACATGGACAACTACAACGGCAATACCTACGCACGGCAGGACACGGACATGTCTGTCGGTTCCTGGATCGGCACGCTGATCCTCTCGGCAATTCCCATTGTCGGCTTCATCTGCCTGATCGTCTGGGCGGTGAGCAGCTCCCCGGAGAAGCGCTCCCGGAAGAATTGGGCGATTGCCCAGTTTATCCTGACGCTGATCGTTGTGGCTTTCACCATTCTGGTGTACGCCATCACCGGCGGCGCTTTCCTGGCATATCTGCTGGACTAAGACAAATCCCCCAACCCGGATTTTCCCAGGTTGGGGGACATCTTTTTTGTTTCAGCACTGACGCATCAGGCGGATGTAGAATTCTACGGCCTTGGCGGCGGTTTCCAGACGGATGCGCTCGTTGTTGCCGTGGATGGTCGAGCGCTCTTCGGCGGTCAAGTCCATGGCGGAGAAGCGGTAGACGTGGTTGCTCAGGTCACGATAGTGCCGCGAGTCGGAGCATTGCACCATCAGATAAGGCGAGACGATGCAGCCCGGCCATGTATTCGCCACGGCAGAGGCGACCTTCTCCCATGCGTCGCATCCGGTTTCGGAAACGGGACTTGGCTCAAAGGATTCCAGAGACATGATCTCCACGGCGGGGTCGCTGACGGCCTTTTCCAGATACGCCAGCGCGGAAGCGACGCTGTCGGCGGGATTCAGGCGGATGTTGGACACCATTTTTGCTTCGGGAGGGATTACGTTCCGGGCGGAGCTGCCCTCCATCTGGGTAAAGGCCACGGTGGTGCGCACCAGCGCATTCATTTCACCGCCGCTCTTTTTGCCGAGAGTGTCAATGATCCAGCCGAAGCACCACATGTTGGCGAAAATCACCCGGTACAATGGCGTTGAATACCGTCCCAGCGTGTCGAACATCTGGGCAGCGGGGCCGTCGATGTGGGCCTTGAAGGGGTGATCCTCCACCCGCTTGCAGGCCGCCGCCAGAACGCCCACCGGGGTATGGGGCTTGGGTGCGGAAGCGTGGCCGCCGGCGGAGACGGTACGGTACTGGGCGTTCAGCATACCTTTTTCCGCAATGCCGATGAGACCGCAGGGCTGCTTCACGCCGGGGAACACATTCTCCACCACGGCGCCGCCCTCGTCCACCACAATGGCGGGGTGGATGCCGTGCTCAGTGAAATACGCCACAATGTTGACTGCGCCCTGACCGTTGATCTCCTCACCGCCGGAGAAGGCAAAGTAAATGTCCTTTTCCGGCTGGAAGCCCTGACCGATGAGGTAATTGGCGGCGGAAAGAACGCCGTTGAAGGTGACCTTGGTGTCCAGCGTGCCGCGGCCCCAGAGAATGCCGTCCTCGATGACCCCGGCGAAGGGAGGCTTGTCCCACTTTTCCTCGTTGACAGGTACCACGTCATAGTGCGCCATCATAACGGCAGGGTCGCCTTCCTGCTTGCCCGGCCACCGCAGCAGCAGCGCCCGGTCGGGAAGCTGCTGGAAGGTGCAGGTGCCGAACACGTTGGGGTAAAGTGTCGGCAGAAGAGAGATCAGCTTCTGAAATTCCCCCTCGTCCTCCAGAGAATGGTCGTTGTAGGACACGGTCTTGCAGCGAACCAGCTGGGCGAGGGAATCCACGGCGGCGTCCCGGTCAAAGGCGATTTCTTCCTTGGTGACTTCGGGCTGGGGCTTGGGACGGAAGCGGATGGTGCGGACGGCGACCACGGCGATGAATGCAACCAGAACGGCGAGAATCAGATATCCGATCATGTTTACAGAACTCCTCTCTTATAAAGCAGCCGGGAAACGGCAATGGTGAACAGAACACTCACAGGCACCATAATGCCCACGGTACCGGCGTTCAGGGCGGGGACGAAAATGAACAGAACCAGCATCAGCACCACCGGCGCGACGGCGATCTTCCAGTTCCGGCTGACGAAGGCTACGCCCAGTCCGCCGAACAGGGCGGGCAGCATCTGGGCAAAGGCCGGCTCCAGCACCAGCGCTTCCAGAACGGGGGTCAGGGGAACAATCAGAATGACGCCGATGATGATAATGACGGTGGTGACGATGGAGGAGGTGGCGATGGCGATGGTGGAGATGACCTCGCCCTCCTCGGAGTTGGCGCTGACATTGTTCTGCTCCAGAGCGTTGATGGCGCAGGGAAGCTTCAGGTTGGAGATGTTGCCGGTGACAAAGCTGAGGTAGGAGCCGCCCGCGCCCAGCATGGGAACGAAGGTAATTGTCTCAATGACACCCACCGCCCAATACATGGGCGCGGTGGCAATCAGACCCACCACCAGCGCGCCCCAGTCCGGGGCGGCGCCAAACAGGGCGGCCACCGTCAGGGGGAAGGCCAGCAGCAAAATCATCACGGAAATGTTCCAGATGGTGCCGCTGCGGTGAACGGAGTCGATGTAGCTAAGCTGCTTTTTCATATCGGCACCTCCTTAACCCAGCCACGCGGTGAGGGGAATGGCGGAAGCCATGCCCAGCACCAGAGAAATGGGCAGCGCGTAATCGTTGACCCAGCTCCACTTGAATTTCTTCATGAGCAGCCCGCAGACCACCATGATCGCAGCGGATACCGCCATGACGCATACCGGCACAAGCCCGGAGGTGGCGGCGTAATCCCCCGGCGTCCACAGGCGGGAGAAATCGCAGAACACATAGCCCAGAAATGCGGAGATCATGCCGATAAACATGGCATTCTGGAAAATATCCGCCCATTTGGCGTCCCGGTTTTCCAGAACGGTCATGCCCCGCAGCAGCTTCTTGCCGATGACAGGCACCAGCCAGATGCCCACCATGATGGACAGGGTCATCACCAGCGCGATGTTGACGTATTGCTGGGCGGTCAGGGCGCTGATTTTGCCAAGCTCTAAGCCCATGGCGCTGACGGCGTTGGATGCCGCGATGGCCTCATAGCTCAATGAGCCGACTACGCTAAGCCGTAGCCAGGGCAGGGGAATACCCAGACTTTTGCTTAGGGTGATGACGCTGATGACGATGGACACGGCCGGGGCGATGGTGAACAGCGCGGCGGTTTTGATGGTTTTTTTGATTTTGGCCTGATCCATGCCGATTTCCTTACTGCGGCGCAGAGCCTTGACGAGGAAGAAAACCGACTGAGCCAGAACCACGGCAATCAGAATTCCGGCAAGCAGGTAAAGCACCGGATGGTTGACGCTGAATTCCATGGAAACACCTCCGAAAAAATAGATGCGTTCATTATAGCACGGCGCCGTTCCCGAAACAAGAAGCAATCCCGCGAAAGAGAAGATTTTCCCGCGAAATGGCCTTGCTATTTCCCGTCGGATAGGGTAAAATGGTGGAAAGTTTTTGGGAAAGAGGCAACGGAAATGACAAAAGCGGCGTTTGATAACGATAAATACCTGCAAATGCAATCCGCCCACATCCGGGAGCGCATTGCCCAGTTCGGCGGCAAGCTGTATCTGGAATTCGGCGGCAAGCTCTATGACGACAACCATGCTTCCCGCGTCCTGCCGGGCTTCCAGCCGGACAGCAAGCTGCGGATGCTGCTGCAGCTGAAGGAGCAGGTGGAGATGGTCATTGCCATCAACGCCGACGATATCGAAAAGAATAAGGTTCGGGGCGATCTTGGCATCACCTATGACCGGGACGTCATTCGCCTGATCGACATTTTCCGGGGCTTCGGCCTGTACGTTTCCAGCGTGGTGCTGACCCGCTTCCATGAACAGGCGCTGGCGAAGGCGTTCCAGTCCCGCTTGGAAGGGCTGGGCATCCGGGTCTATCACCATTTTGAGATTCCGGGCTACCCCTCCGACACCGGCTACATCGTCAGCCCCGACGGCTTCGGGAAAAATGACTACATTGAGACGACCCGGTCGCTGGTGGTGGTCACGGCTCCCGGCCCCGGCAGCGGCAAGCTGGCGACCTGCCTGAGCCAGCTGTATCACGAGCATATCCGGGGCAACACGGCGGGCTACGCCAAATTCGAGACTTTCCCCATCTGGAACGTGCCGCTGAACCACCCGGTGAACCTTGCCTACGAGGCCGCCACGGCGGACTTGAACGACGTGAACATGATCGACCCCTTCCATCTGGAAGCCTACGGGGTCACCACCGTCAACTACAACCGGGACGTGGAAGCGTTCCCTGTGCTGGTGGCGATTTTTGAGAAGATTCTGGGGCATTGCCCCTACAAATCCCCCACGGATATGGGCGTGAATATGGTGGGAAACTGCATCGTGGATGACGAAGCCGTCCGGTTCGCCTCCCGACAGGAGATCATCCGCAGATACTACGTGGCCATGTGCGAGCAGAAGCAGGGCAAAGGCAGCGACGAAACGGTGCGCAAGTTGGAGCTGCTGATGAAAAAGGCCGGTGTGACCCCGGCGGAGCGGAAGGTGGTCGCCCCTGCCCTGCAGCGGGCGGAGCAGACCGGCGCGCCTGCCGCCGCCATGGAACTGCCCGACGGCACCATCGTCACCGGCAAGACCTCCGACCTTCTGGGCGCGTCCTCGGCGCTGCTGCTGAACGCGCTGAAAAAGCTGGCGGGTATGCGGGACAGCCTGCATCTGATTTCCCCGGTGGTGCTTGACCCCATCCAGCACCTGAAGGTTGACCACTTAGGCAACCGCAATCCCCGTCTCCACACCGACGAGACGCTGATCGCCCTGTCCATCTGTGCCGCCACCAACCCCATGGCGGAGCTGGCCATGGAGCAGCTGGACAAGCTGCGGGGCTGCGAGGTACATTCCTCGGTGATTTTGTCCCCGGTGGACGAAAAGACCTTCAAGCGTCTGGGCGTCAACCTGACCTGCGAGCCGAGATATAAGGGATAAATAAAAATGCAGAATGCCGAAACAACGGCATTCTGCATTTTTTGTGGGATAAAGATTAGGCTCTCTGCTCGCAGTAGATGCACCTGTGGATGTCCGCGGCCTTGTCGGTGCAGCGGAACAGCTGGGGCAGCTCCTGCTCGGTCTGGGTGATGCACTTGGGATTGCGGCAGACACGGTCGTATTCCAAACCGGTCGTGTCGATGGCTTCTTTTGCGGGATTCCGGGCGGCTTCGTCCAGAAGCTTCAGGATCAGCGCCATACGCATATATTTGCCGTTCAGCGCCTGACGGAAATAGGCGGCTCTCGGGTCGTCGTCCACCTTGACGCTGATCTCATTGACACGGGGCAGGGGGTGCAGAACGCACATTTTTCCTTTCGCAAGTTTCATTTTCTCGGTATCGAGGACGTAGCTGTCCTTGAGCCGCTCGTATTCCCATGGGTCGTCGAAGCGCTCCCGCTGGATGCGGGTCATGTACAGCACGTCAAGCTTGGGCATGGCTTCCTCCAGAGAGGACACTTCCGTATAGGGGATTCCCTGATTTTCAAAAACATTATACCGAATAAAACCGGGGATTTTCAATTCCTCCGGGGAAATCAGAACAAACTGAATGCCCTTGTAGCGGCTCATGGCTTCGATCAGGGAGTGGACAGTCCGGCCGTATTTCAGGTCGCCGCACAGACCGATGGTGAGGTTGTCCAGCCGCCCCATTTCCCGGGAAATGGTCAGCAGATCGGCAAGGGTCTGGGTGGGGTGGTTGTGGCCGCCGTCTCCGGCGTTGATGACGGGGATAGAGGCCGCCTGACTTGCCACGTAGGGCGCACCCTCCTTGGGGTGGCGCATGGCGATGATGTCGGCGTAGCAGCTGACGATTTTGGCGGTATCCGCCACGCTTTCGCCCTTGGAGGCGGAGGAAGAACTGGCTTCGCTGAAGCCGATGACGCTTCCGCCCAGCTCCAGCATCGCGGCCTCAAAGCTCAGGCGGGTGCGGGTGGAGGGCTCGAAGAACAGCGTCGCCAGCTTCTTGTGAGCGCACCTGTCCCAGTAGTTTTCCGGGTGGGCAATGATGTCCTTGGCGGTGGCGATCAGCTCGTCCAGCTCGTCCACGCCTAAATCCAGAATGCTGTTCAGACTTCTCATGCGTTCGCTCCATTCACGGCAAGATAATTTCTGATCCGCGCCACATTTTCGGCGTTGGCGGGATTTTCTTCCAGATAGGCGATGATGTCATACACATCCACCACGGAGTAGACGGGGAAGCCAAATTCCTCTTCCACTTCCTCCATGGCCAGCTTTTCGCCCTTGCCCCGCTCCTTGCGGTCAACCATAATAAATGTGGCGGCGACCTTGACGCCCTCCAGACGGCTTAAGATAGCCATGCTTTCCCGGATGGCAGTCCCGGCGGTGATGACGTCCTCTACGATGACTACGTCCTCACCGGCCTTGGGGACGTAGCCCACGAACACGCCGCCCTCGCCGTGATCCTTGGCTTCCTTGCGATTGAAGAAGAAGGGAACGTCCAGCCCGTCCCGGCTCAGGGCAACGGCGGCGGACACGGCGATGGAAATGCCCTTGTAGGCGGGGCCATAGAGGACGGCCTTCCGCTGCCCCAGCTTTTCCCGGTAGGCGCGGGCGTAGAATTCGCCCAGAGTCGCAATTTCCTTACCGGTTTTGATCTCCCCGGCGTTGATGAAATAGGGGATTTTCCGACCGGATTTGGCGGTGAAATCGCCGAATTTCAGCACACCGGCCATCTCCAGAAACTGAATGAATTCTCTTTTGTAGCTTTCCAAAATGCTTCCTCCTTATTTCAATCACAGAATTCCGCCACGCAGCGCTCGTAGGCGGCAACGGGGTCGGCGGCGGCCGTGATGGGACGGCCGACCACGATGTAGTCCGAACCGATGGCCTTGGCGGCGGCGGGGGTCATTACCCGCTTCTGGTCGCCCACATCGCCGTCGGCGAAGCGGACGCCAGGGGTCACGGCGAGGAAAGTTTTGCCACAGCGCTCGTGTACCTTCCCCGCTTCCAGCGGGGAGCAGACCACGCCGTCCAGACCCGCGTTTTTCGCGGTCTCGGCGTAGTGCATGACCACTTCGTCAATGGGTTCATGAATGAGCAGGTCGGACTCCATGGCCGCCTGATCGGTGGAGGTCAGCTGGGTCACGGCGATCAGCAGGGGACGGGTGCCGTCCTCCCGGGTCAGACCTTCCAGCGCGGCCTTCATCATGGCGGTGGTGCCGGCGGCATGGAGGTTGGTGATGTCCACGTCCAGATTCCGCAGGACGGACATGGCTTTTTTCACGGTGTTGGGAATGTCGTGGAGCTTCAGGTCCAGAAAAATCTTGTGTCCCCGGGCTTTGATCTCCCGGACGATGGCGGGGCCTTCCGCGTAGTACAGCTCCATGCCGATCTTCACGAAGGGCTTGCGGCCGGTGAATTTGTCAAGAAAAGCGAAGGTCGCCTCGGCGGATGAAAAATCGCAGGCAACAATGACGTCCTTACCCATTTACTTTGCACCTCCAATAATGTCTTTCAGGTTCTCAATTTTGTATTTTTCCATGACGGCGGGAAGCTCCCGGATGATGTCCCGGCAGGCGTAGGGATTTACAAGATTGGCCGCGCCCACCTCCACGGCGGTAGCGCCTGCCAGCATCATTTCCACCACATCTTCGGCGCTGCTGACGCCGCCCATGCCCACCACGGGGATTTTCACCGCGCCCGCGACCTGATAGACCATGCGAAGCGCCACCGGGAAGAGGGCAGGGCCGGAAAAGCCGCCCATTTTGTTGGCGATGATGGGCTTGCGGGTACGCAGATCAATGCGCATACCAAGCAGAGTGTTAATCAGGCTGATGCCGTCCGCCCCAGCATCCTCACAGGCTTTGGCAATGGACACAATGTCGGTGACGTTGGGGGAGAGCTTGACGATAACAGGCTTTTTCGTGACCTTTTTCACCGCTGCCGTCACCTCTGCGGCGGCTTCCGGGCAGGTGCCGAAGCTCATGCCGCCGCCGTGAACGTTGGGGCAGCTGACGTTGACCTCCAGCCAGCCCACCTGTTCCTCCTCATCCAGCTTTTCGCAGGTGTAGGCGTAATCCGCCACGGAAAAGCCGGAGACGTTGGCCATGACGGGCTTGTGGAAGCAGGCTTTCAGCTTCGGAAGTTCTTCGGATATGACTTTGTCCACGCCGGGATTTTGCAGCCCCACGGCGTTGATCATGCCGCCGGTACACTCGGCAATGCGGGGCGTGGGATTTCCAAAACGGGGTTCTTTCGTGGTTCCCTTGAAGGAGAAGGTGCCAAGGCAGTTAATGTCGTACAGTTCGGCAAACTCATAGCCGTAGCCAAAGGTGCCGGAGGCGGGGATGACCGGGTTGTCCAGCTCGATGCCGCAGAGGTTCACGCTCAGGCTTCCCATAGAATTTCCTCCTTCCGCATGACGGGGCCGTCCTTGCAGATGCGTTTGTATCCCGTGAGGGTCTTGCAGGAGCAGCCCATGCAGGCGCCGAAGCCGCAGCCCATCCGTTCCTCAAAGCTCATCTGGCCGGAGGTGCGGGTGGCTTTATACACGGCCTTGAGCATCGGCTCCGGGCCGCAGGTGTAGAAATAGGAATAATTAAGATCGTTCAGGGGCGTGGTGGCGAAGCCCTTGACGCCATAGCTTCCGTCGGCGGTGGCGACGATCACCCGGCAGCCCAGCGCCCGGAATTCGGCTTCATAGAACACTTCCGATTGGGTGTTGAAGCCCAGAATCACCGTTACCTGCTTGCCCATGGCAAGCAGCCGTTTTGCAAGGTGGTACAGCGGCGGGACACCCACGCCGCCGCCCAGTAAGACGGGGCTGTTCCCGGCGGGGGTGAGATCGTAGCCGTTGCCAAGGCCGGTCAGAATGTCCAGCTTCTCCCCGGAAGCCATCCGGGAGAGAATTTCCGTACCCTTGCCCACCACCTTGTAGACGATGGTGAGGGTGCAGCCGTCATAGTCGCACACGGAAATGGGACGGCGGAGGAACTTCCCTGTGATTTGAATGTTGACAAACTGCCCCGGGGCGGTGATGGCGGAGGTGTCTCCGGAAAGCACCATTTTGTAGACGCAGTCCGTCAGGGGGGTATTGGATAGAATTGTGAAAATGCTCTGTTTCATGGTCGCTCCTTCCGGGAATTTTTGGCGTTGCCTGCTCAGGCGTCAATCGTAGAAATCGTCAGCGTGGTTTCTTCCAGCACATCCAGCAGAACCCGGATGGTGTCCAGCGCGGTAAACAGCGTCACGTTATGCTCCGTGGCGATCCGGCGGATTTTTATGCCGTCCCGGCCGCTGGAGCCGGGGTCGCGGGTGTTGATGACGTAGGCAATGTGTCCCTGACGCAGCGCGTTGGGGATTTCGTCGCTGCCGTCGCTGATCTTGCCCAGAACATGGGTGCGGATGCCGTTTTCCTTCAGGAATGTGGCAGTCCCAGCGGTGGCCTCGATGTTGAAGCCCAGACGGTAGAACCGGCGGATCAGGGGCAGCGCTTCCTCCTTGTCCCGGTCGGCGATGGTGGCAAGCACGGTGCCGTAGTTCTGCAGCTTCATGCCGGAGGCCTGCAGCGCCTTGTACAGGGCACGGGTCATGGTGCGGTCATAGCCGATGGCCTCGCCGGTGGACTTCATTTCGGGAGTCAGATAGGCGTCCAGACCGCGAATTTTATTGAAGGAGAACACTGGCGCTTTGACGTACCAGCGTTCCTTTTCGGCGGGGTAGATGTCGAAGAAGCCCTGCTCCTTCAGGCTCAGACCCAGAATCACGTCGGTGGCGATGTCCGCAAGGCTGTAGCCCGTGGCCTTGCTCAGGAAGGGTACCGTGCGGGAGGAACGGGGGTTGACCTCGATGACGGACACGTTGTCCTCGGGGTCTACGATGAACTGCACATTGAACAGGCCGACAATGCCGATGCCCAGACCCAGCTTCTTGGCGTATTGCAGGATGATGCCCTTGACCTTGTCGGAGATGGAGAAGGAGGGGTAGACGGAGATGGAGTCGCCGGAGTGAACGCCGGTGCGCTCCACCAGTTCCATGATGCCGGGGACGAACACGTCCCGGCCGTCGCAGATGGCGTCGATCTCCACTTCACGGCCCTGAATGTATTTGTCCACCAGAACGGGCTTGTCCTCGTCGATCTCCACGGCGCTTTTCAGGTAATGGCGCAGCTGGGTCTCGTTTGCCACGATCTGCATGGCGCGGCCGCCCAGCACGAAGCTGGGACGTACCAGCACGGGGTAGCCGATCTCATTCGCCGCCGCGAGACCGTCCTCAATTTTGGTGACGGCCTTTCCCTTGGGCTGGGGGATGTCCAGCTCTTTCAGGAGCTTTTCAAAGGCGTCCCGGTTTTCGGCTCTGTCGATGGCCTCGCAGCCGGTGCCGATGATCTTCACGCCCCGGTCATGGAGGGGCTGGGCCAGATTGATGGCGGTCTGGCCGCCCAGAGACGCGATCACGCCGTCGGGCTTTTCAAAATCGATGATGTTCATCACATCCTCGGGGGTCAACGGCTCAAAATACAGCTTGTCGGCGGTGGTGTAGTCGGTGGAGACGGTCTCAGGGTTATTGTTGATGATGATGGCCTCGTAGCCCGCCTTTTTGATGGTCATGACGGCGTGGACGGTGGAGTAGTCAAACTCCACGCCCTGACCGATGCGGATGGGGCCTGCGCCCAGTACCACGATCTTCTTTTTGTTTGTCAGCCGGGAGACGTTCCCGCCGGTGTAGGAGGAGTAGAAGTAGGGGATATACGCGCCGGTGTGGCAGGTGTCCACCATGCGGAAGGCCGGGAACATACCGTGTTTTCTGCGGAAATCAGACACGTCCGTCTCAGAGCATTTCCACAGCCGGCTTACATATTTGTCGCTGAAGCCCATCTTCTTGGCGTCCAGAAGGGCTTCCGGCTCTTTGGTATGGAGCTTCAGGTATTCCTCCATGTCCACAATCCGCTTGATGGCGTTCAGGAAATACACGTCGATGGCTGTAATTTCATGAATCTGCTCCACGGTGACACCCCGGTAGACCATTTCCGCAATGGCGAAGATGTTGTCGGAGCGGAACACGCTGATATAGTCCAGCAGCTCCTCCGTGGTCATGTCGTCGAATTTGTGATGGTAGATGTGGTTCGCGCCTACCTCCAGAGAGCGGATGCCCTTGAGCAGGGATTCCTCCAGATTGGAGCCGATGCCCATGACCTCGCCAGTGGCCATCATCTGGGTACCCAGAATGTTGATGGCGGAGGTGAATTTGTCGAAGGGGAACCGGGGCAGCTTGGTGATGACGTAGTCCAGCTTCGGCTCAAAGGCGGCGTTGGTGTTGGCGATTTTGATGTCCTCCAGCGCCATGCCCACGGCGATTTTCGCGGTGACCCGGGCAATGGGGTAGCCGGAGGCCTTGGAGGCCAGCGCGGAGGAACGGGAGACACGGGGGTTGACCTCAATGAGATAGTATTTGGAGGAATTGGGGTCGAGAGCAAACTGGACGTTGCAGCCGCCCTCCACCTTCAGCGCCCGGATGATCTTGATGGCGGAGTCGTTGAGCATCTTCATGTCGTGGTCGCTGAGGGTCATGATGGGGGCGACCACCATGCTGTCGCCGGTGTGGACGCCCACAGGGTCGATGTTCTCCATGCCGCAGATGGTGATGGCGTGGTCACCCGAATCCCGCATGACCTCGAATTCGATCTCCTTGTAGCCCTTGACGGACTTTTCCACCAGGACCTGATGGACAGGGGAGAGGGCGAAGGCGTTGAGACCAATCTCCACCAGCTCGTCTTCATTGTAAGCAAAGCCGCCGCCGGTGCCGCCGAGAGTAAAGGCGGGACGAAGCACCACGGGGTAGCCGATGCGCTTGGCGGCCTCCTTGGCCTCCTCCAGGGAATAGGAAATTTCGGAGGGGATGACCGGCTCGCCGATGGACTGGCACAGCTCCTTGAAAAGCTCCCGATCCTCGGCACGCTCGATGGACTCGCTGGAGGTGCCCAGCAGCCTGACCCGGCATTCTCGCAAAATGCCCTTCTTTTCCAGCTGCATGGCCAGATTCAGACCCGTCTGGCCGCCGATGCCGGGGATGATGGCGTCGGGACGCTCGTAGCGGATGATCTTGGCGATATATTCCAGCGTCAGCGGCTCCATGTAGACCTTGTCGGCGATGATGGTGTCGGTCATGATGGTGGCGGGGTTGGAGTTGCACAGCACCACCTCGTAGCCCTCTTCTTTCAGGGCAAGACAGGCCTGCGTCCCAGCGTAGTCAAACTCAGCAGCTTGACCGATGACGATGGGGCCGGAGCCAATGATGAGAATTTTCTTGATGTCGGTTCTTTTTGCCATGGTGTTTCTCCTCTCGTTATTTGGCGGTATGGGTTTCCGGAGCGGCGTATACCAGCTTTCCGTCACAGATGGTGGCGATGCACTTTCCATTGACCTGCCAGCCCGCGAAGGGCGTGGCTCTGCCCCTGGAAAGAAAGTCCTTCGGGTCGATGGCGTATGCGGCGTTCAAGTCCCAGATGCTGTAGTCTGTCCCCAGAGGAAGACCGAAGCGTCTGCGGGGATTGACGCACAAAAGCTCCAATAGTTTGTTCAGGCTTAGAATGCCCGGTTTTACCAGACAGGTATACAAAATCGGGAAAGCGGTTTCAATGCCCACAATGCCGAAGGCGCTTTTTTCCAGCCCTCGGGATTTTTCCTCGGCGGAGTGGGGGGCGTGGTCGGTGGCGATCATGTCGATGGTGCCGTCCAGAATTCCATGAATCAGGGCCTCCCGGTCTTCCTTTCCTCGCAGGGGCGGGTTCATTTTGAAGCGGCCGTCCTCCTGCAGGTCGCTGTCGTCCATCACCAGATAGTGGGGGCCGGTCTCGCAGGTCACGTCCAGTCCCTCGGCCTTGGCCTTGCGGATGAGCGCCACGCTTTCCTTCGCGGAGACGTGACAAACGTGGTAGGCGCAGCCGGTTTCTTTTACCAGCTGCAAGTCCCGGGCAATTTGCCCCCATTCGCTTTCGGAGCAGATGCCCCGATGGCCATGGGCTTTGGCATAATCACCGTCGTGGATGTACCCGCCCCGCAAGAGCGAGTTGACCTCGCAGTGGGCGACAATGGGCTTTCCAAGGGCTTTGGCGCGAAGCATGGCCTGACGCATCATGTCATCGCTCTGCACGCCCCGGCCGTCATCGGAAAACCCCACTACGTCGGGCGCCATGCCCTCCAGGTCGGAAAGCGCTTCGCCCTGTTCGCCGATTGTGATGGCACCGTAGGGGTAGACGTGGATGCAGGCGGTTTCCTCGATGAGACGGCGCTGAATCCCAAGATTCTCCACACTGTCCGGCACCGGGTTCAGGTTTGGCATGGTGCAGACCGCGGTATAGCCGCCCCGGGCGGCTGCCCGGCTGCCTGTGGCGATGGTCTCCTTATAAGAAAAACCCGGCTCTCTGAAATGCACATGCACGTCACAAAAGCCGGGAAAAATAACATATTCAGAAGAATCGAACCCGGAAAGACCGGGGGCGGAAAGGGAGGAACAAACCCCTTCGGAAAATACGGACCCCAAAGAAGCAGCGTAAACCTTGGCTTTCGTCATATCCGTCATGCTGATCTCCTTTCTGTAAAAAACTTCATGCATGAACACCGCACCACGAAAATGCGCAAATGCCGGTGCATGAAGTTTTTTGTGCATCATTTCCGGTTGCCCCGCAGGGGCGAGGAAATGGCACATTTCTTATTTTGCTATGCTTTTGCATAGCAAAACGCCCTGCCGGAAAAGCGGCAAGACGGGCGGGATGAGCCGCTGAACTTATCCGTTAAATTATAGCATGGGCAGGAGTGGTTGTCAATTGGGAAAAATGGACATGGATACACCCGAAAACGGCGGGGCTTTTGGGCATAGGGGCGCGATTGAACTGCCCCCTTGTCTCTTTCTGGGAGAGGCGGTTGAGCGAAGCGAAGACGGAGAGGGAAAACAGGAAAAAAGCCCTCTCAGTCACCTTCGGTGACAGCTCTCCCAGAGGGAGAGCCAAGGGGTGTACCCTGTTTTATTTTTCTTCGCCTTCCGGGAGGACTCCCGATTCCTTGAGCCTGTCCAGCGCCGTCCGGTAGCCGCCGCCATATACGAGGCACCGGTTGACCCGGCTGATGGTAGCCGAGCTGGCGCCGGTGGATTCCGAGACTTCGATATAGTTTTCGCCGCTGTCCAGCAGGCAGGCGACCCTGAACCGCTGGGACATGGCCTGCAATTCCTTGATGGTGGCCACGTCCTCAAAAAACAGGCGGCAGTCCTCCACCGTCCGCAGGGACAGAATGGCCTCGAAAAACAGATCTTCACCGGGATGTCGAACGATATCCATAACACGGAGTCCTTTCTTCTGGGGTGCTTTCCTATACTTTACCACTTTACCATATTGAATACAAGTCCCTTTTGGAGTTTTTCGCAGGAAAAAGGGGGGAAGAAGGGGCGGTTTTTGTGGGTTCCTCTGAAAAAGACAAATGTCCCTGTATGAGATACTTTTTTCCGCGCCAAATGCTTGACTTGCGCCTCCTGCGGTGCTAGAATTGGGAAATAAAATTTCAGAGAGGTGTTTACAATGGAAAGAAAAGATATTGACTGGGGCAATCTGGGATTTGGCTACGTCCAGACCGACATGCGCTATGTCTCCAATTTCCGAAACGGCCAGTGGGATGACGGCTGCCTGACCGATCAGGCCACCATTACCATGAGTGAGTGCGCCTGCGTTCTGCAATACGCCCAGACCTGCTTTGAGGGGCTGAAAGCCTACACCACCGAGGATGGACGCATCGTCTGCTTCCGCCCCGACCTGAACGCCCAGCGGATGGCCAGTTCCTGCCGCCGCCTGAAAATGCCCGTGTTCCCCGAGGACAGGTTCGTGCAGGCCGTAGTGGAGACCGTCCGCGCAAACTCCCAGTGGGTGCCGCCCTACGGCTCCGGCGCGACGCTGTACGTCCGTCCGTTCATGTTCGGCAGCGACGCCATCATCGGCGTCAAGCCCGCGACGGAGTATCAGTTCCGGGTGTTCGTCACCCCGGTCGGCCCCTATTTCAAGGGCGGCATCAAGCCACTGAAGCTGCGCATCTCCGATCTCGACCGGGCGGCGCCCAAGGGCACCGGCGACGTCAAGGCGGGCTTAAACTACGCCATGAGCCTTTACAACATTGTGGATGCCCACGAGAAGGGCTTTGACGAGAACGTCTACGTGGACTCCGCCACCCGCACCCACATTGAGGAGACCGGCGGCGCCAACGTGATTTTCGTCACCAAGGACGGCAAGCTGGTCACCCCCAAGTCCGACACCATTCTCCCCTCCATCACCCGGCGCAGCCTGCTGCAGGTGGCGAAGGATTATCTCGGCATGGAGGTGGAGGAGCGCCCCGTGGAGTTGGCAGAGATCGGCGAATTTGCCGAGTGCGGCCTGTGCGGCACGGCGGCGGTCATCTCCCCTGTGGGCACCATTGTGGATCACGGCAAGGAAATTCACTACGCAGGCATGGGCTCCACCATCCAGAAGCTTTACGATACCCTTACCGGCATCCAGATGGGTCGTCTGGAAGCCCCCGAAGGCTGGATCCAGATAATCGAATAATGTACAATGTTCAAAAAAGGCAAGCCGTTTTTCGGCTTGCCTTTTTTGAACGGAATTACGCGAGAATAGGCTTCAAAGCGTCGGCGAGAACCTTCTCCTGGGCTTCGGCTTCCGCCAGATCTTTGCCCAGAGTGGTGAAATAGGTCTTGATCTTCGGCTCGGTGCCGGAGGGGCGGACGATGACCGTCGCGCCGCCTTCCAGATTGTACACCAGCACATTGGCGGCGGGCAGACCGGTCTGGGCGGTGTTCTGGTAGTCGGTGATTTTGGTCACCTTGTAGCCGCCAATCTCTACAGGGGGCTTCTCCCGCAGGGAGGCCATGATACCGGCCATCTTGTCCATGCCGGACAGGCCGGGGAACTCAAAGGAGTTCACCTTGTTCAGATACCGGCCGTATTTTGCGTAAATGGCTTCCAGCCGCGCCTTGATGGACGAGCCGATGGAACGGTAGTAGGCCGCCATTTCACAGATCAGCATGGAGCCAATGATGGCGTCCTTGTCCCGGACGTAAGGGCCTGCAAGGTAGCCGCAGGATTCCTCGAAGCCCAGAATGAAGCGGTCCACCTCACCGGCGGCCTCCAGCTTGGCGATCTGGTCGCCGATCCACTTGAAGCCGGTGAGAACGTTGCGCATTTCCACGCCGTAATCCGCGGCCACAATGTCCGCGAGGGGAGTGGAGACCAGAGACTTTACCGCCACGGGGCGCTTGGGCATGGTGCCTTTTTCAATGCGGCCCTGACAGATATAGTCCAGCAGCAGCACGCCCACCTCGTTGCCGGAGACCAGCTCGTAGGAGCCGTCGGGGCAGCGGATGGCAATGCCAACCCGGTCGGCGTCGGGGTCGGTGGCCAGCATCAGATCGGCGCCGGTCTTCTCGGCCAGCTCCAGACCCAGCCGCAGAGCCTCGAAAATCTCCGGGTTGGGATAGGGGCAGGTGGGGAAGTTGCCGTCGGGGTACTGCTGCTCGGGGACAATGGTGATGTCGTCAATGCCGATGTCATGAAGCACCCGGGTGACCGGCACCAGACCGGAGCCGTTCAGGGGGGAGTACACCAGCTTCAGTCCGGCGGTTTTGCAGATGCCGGGGCGGACGGCGCAGGCTTCAATGGCGCTGTACAGCGCCTCCTTGCAGTCCTCGCCCACGTATTCGATCAGACCCTGGGCGATGCCGTCTTCAAAGGCCATCATCTTCGCGCCGGTGAGGATATCGGTTTTCTGAATCTCTGCGTACACCACGGCGGCGGCATCGTCCGTCATCTGGCATCCGTCGGGGCCGTAGGCTTTGTAGCCGTTGTATTTGGCGGGGTTGTGGGAGGCGGTGATCATGATACCGGCGTTCGCCTTGTAGTACCGGGTGGCAAAGGACAGGGCGGGAACGGGCATCAGCGCGTCGTAAATCCGCACCCGAATGCCGTTGGCGGCCAGAACGCAGGCGGCGTTTCTGGCAAATACGTCGGAATTGATGCGGCTGTCATAGGAAATGGCGACCAGCTGGCTGCCGCCCTGGGTCTTGACCCAGTTCGCCAGTCCCTGGGTGGCCTGCCGGACAACGTAAATATTCATCCGGTTGCTGCCCGCGCCCAGAATGCCCCGCAGACCGGCGGTGCCGAATTTCAGCGCCACAGCAAAGCGCTCCTTGATCTCATTGTCCTGTCCCTCGATTTTCCGCAGTTCGTCGGTGAGGGCGGGATCTTCCAGATCAGCGCTCAGCCAGCGCTTATAATCATCTATGTACATCGTTATCACCTTTTCTTCATATAAATGCACGTATAATATAGTTCATCAGGCAGAAAAAGTCAATGCCGGAGTGGGGGCAGCCGCGTTATGGGGGCAAAAAATGGGAGGCGACGGAAATCCGTCGCCTCCCTTGCGTATTTTAGAAATGTTTTCTCTTGCGGTCGTAGACGCTTACAGCAGCCGCGCCGCAGAAGGAGAACAGCAGCACGCTGCCAAGAACCATGACGATCTCGCTGTCGCCGGTCTTGGGGATGTTGTCCTTGCCGTTCTTCACGGACTTCCACTGAGCGACGTAGGTCACGTCCTTGGTCACGGTGTCAGTGACCTTGGGAGACCAACCGGTGAAGGTGTAGCCCTTACGGGTGGGCTTGCCATCGAACTTGGGGGTATCGGTTCCGGCCTCAAGATCGCTGTAAACCTGATCCTTGAACGCCTTGCCCTTCACGCCGTCGGTGTAGGTAACTGTGTAGAGCTTCTCCCACTTGGCGGTGTAGGTGACATCCTTGGTCACGGTCTCGGCGACTTCGGGTTCCCAACCGACGAACTTGTAGCCCTTACGAGTGGGATCCTTCGTGCCGAAGGCGGGGGTGCCGGTGCCGTAGGGGATGTCTTTGTAGACGACATCCGCGAAGACTTCTTCGCCCTTCACACCGTCGGTGTAGGTGACGGTGAGAAGCTCGCACTTGACGTTGAAGGTGACGCTGGTCTCCGCAGCCGTCCACTTCTCACCATTCCAGGTCAGCTCGATGGTCTTGCTGTCACGGTCATCAAGGGTGTGGGGGCCAACATTCTCTTCTGCGTTGTACTTGGCAACGTAATCCTTTGCGTTTACGGTGAGGATGCAGGTGTACACAGTTCCCTTGCGCTCGGGATCGGAGACGTTGTAAGTGTCTTCGATGAGCGTGTAGGACTTGCCGTTGTGCGCAGTGGTGGTCGTGCAGTCCACCTTCGCGTTGATGCCCAGCCCCTTCAGTTCATCGTAGGTGGGCTTTTCGGGGGGGCACTCGACGTGGAAGGTGATGGGCAGTTCGGTCTTCGCGACCCACTTTTCGCCATTCCACTTCAGCTCGACGGCCTTCTCAGCCTGCTCGCCGACGATCAGCGCATGGGTCTTGCCCATATCGGAGCTGTACTTCTCGATGATCTTGGCTGCCTTGACAGTGATGGTGCAGGTATAGCCCTCGGAGGCAGTACCGGTGACGTCGCTGACGGTGTACTCACCCTGCGTCGGCTTGTAATCCTTGCCCCAGTGGTTGACGTTCTGGTTATCGCAGACGATCTTTACGCCTCTGCCGATCGCACCCTCAATGTCCTTCTTGCTGGGCTGCTCGGGGGGGCACAGGGTATGGAAGGTGACAGGCAGTTCGGTCTCAGCGACCCACTTTTCGCCATTCCACTTCAGTTCAATGGTCTTTTCGGCGGGTTCACCGGCAATCAGCGTATGAACCGCGTCGCTCATATCAGAGCTGTACTTCTCGATGAATTTGGCTGCCCTGACGGTAACGGTGCAGGTGTAGCCATCGGCGGCGGTGCCCATGACATTGCTGACGGTGTACTCGCCCAGCGTCGGCTTATACTTCTTTTCGCCGTGGTTGACGTTCTGGTTATCGCAGACAACCGCCACGCCTCTGCCGATCGCACCTTCGATTGCCTTCTTGTCGGGCTGTACGGGCTTCCACTGAGCGGTATAAGTGGCATTATCGGTCACGGTCTCGGCGACCTCGGGAATCCAGCCGTCGAACACAAATCCCTTACGGGTGGGAGTGCCCTCGAAAGCGGGGGTGGCATCCTCGTACTTTGCCGTATAAGCCTGATCCGCGAATGCCTCGCCGTTCACACCGTCGGTGTAGGTCACGGTGTAGGTGTTCTTTTCCCAAACGGCGTACAGATTCGTCCAGCCGTTCACGGTCTGGCCGGTTACGTCGCCGTTCTGACCCTCACGGCTCCAGAACTTGAAGGTGTAGCCGGTGCGGGTCGGGGTGGGAGCGTCCGCGGTGGGAAGGGTCGAACCAAAGAGCGCAGTGGTGCTGTACAGCCGACCTTCGGTCTTGCTGTGGTCATTCTGGAAGTCTCTCAAGGCTTCCTCACTCTGGAAGTAAACGACCTGGTACTTGTCATAGACCATGCACTTCAAATTCGTCCAGCCGTTGACGGTTTTCTCCTTCAGACCGGCAGGGGGATTTGCGGGGTTCGCCTTGTAGTTATTCCACGCGCCGTCGTCGTACCAGCCGTAGAACTTGTAGTTCCCGGTGTAATAGTCGGCAATGTCGATCGTGGACAGGTCAATAACATGCCCCTTCGGCTGGCTTTCGAGCGCGATGTCCTTATAAGCCTTCGAGGTGTCGCCGTTGCGATAAATCACAAGATGGACGGGGAACAGCTCTTCTTCGCACTCGACAGGGAAGGTAACGGGGGCATTGACAACCCACCGACCCTCTACGTATTTCAGCGTAAGGGGCTTGGTGTTGTCACCGGTCAGGGTGTGCTTGCCGAAGTCGGTGTTGTACTTCGTTACATACTCATCAGCAGTGATGATAATGTCGCAGGTGTAGCCGTCGGTTTCGTTGCCGAAGGTATCGCCGACGGTGTATGTTCCCTCGATCAGCGCGAAGGATGCGGCGGTGTGCGTCTCGGGCTTCGTGGTGCAGGCCACTTCCACGGGCGCTTCCAGCTTGGCCAGATCTTCAGCACCGGGCTTTGCGGGCGGGCAGATAACCGTGAAGGTCACGGGGGTATCAGTCATCGGCCGCCATACATTATTGTTCGCATCCCAGGCCAGGAGAAGGGGTCTCTCGGTATCACCAGTAATGGTGTGTTCTACACCAATCGTGCCATTGTATGCTTCGACATACTTTGCCGCCCGAATGGTGACGGGGCAGGTGGGCACATCGCCGGTCATGTCGATGCCGCCAAACTCGCACGAGCCTGCAATCACGCCATATTCTTTGGCATCATGGATGTTTCTGTCGCATACAATCCTTACAAGCTTCTCAATATTTTCCAGATCGCCCTCACCGGGAGTGGTGGGTTCTACGGGCTGCAAGCTGCACAGAACATGGTACTTCGCGGGAGCATCCGCCGCAGTCCATTTTCCGTCGCTCCATACCAGATTGATTTTTGTCCGATTCTGACCCGCCATGCTGTTGTCGGTAATGTGCGTTCCCGCAGGGACGCTAACAGCGGCGTCGAACTCGCTCATGTAGGAGCTGAAGCCATTGATGACGACCTCACAGCGGTTATTGCTCTGATGAACGGTGAACGTGCCGTCGATCAGACCGAAGGTCTTGCTGCCATGGCCGATCTGCGCGTTGGTGCAGATAATCTGTACCGCATTTTCGCCCAGCAGAGCCTTGACACCCGCCTCGTCGAGGGGAGTGGGCTGGGCGGGAGCGTCCTCCTCCCACACGGCGTACAGCGTTCTGGTCCAGGTGTTGCCATTCTTGACAACATCATTGCCATACTGGGATACGGCACACGTCATACCACCAGTGTAGATTGTATCAGACCCGTCATTGGCCTTCCAGCCCTTAAAGACATAGCCTTCCCGGGTGGGAATGGTATTCTTCACTGTAAAGGAGTGGTATCTGATAGCTGCATCTGTTGTAGACCACGAATCAGCACTGGGCGCGCCGGTGCCGCCATTGGCATCATAGTTCAGCGTGTATGTATATTTCGTGGTGGGATTGGGATTCTTCGCTACGAGATAAATCGTAGAACCCTTGTTGCAGGCGGTCGTACCGCTCTTGTTAAGCGACCACGTTGTGGGATTCGCGTTGGATTCTTTCGACCAACCGACGATCTGGTAACCGCTGTTGACAGAAGCGCGGCCTGCGGCAGCCTTGATATCAGAAATCGCGATCGTGTGGTTGTTATACGCGGTATCGGAGTGATTCGTCTTGTACTGGCAAACAAACTTGGTCTTTTCGGAAGAACCGTAGTTGTAGCCAATGTTGAATTCGTCACCCACATACAGGACGGTGAATCGGACATCGATCTTATGCCCGGTGTCCAAAGCGGCGGGATCTACATCGGGTCCGGGAATCGTCGGCACGGTCACTCTTCTTGGACCGGTCTTGCCCTCCTCCCATTTGGCGGCATAGGTGACATCCGCAGTCACGGTTCCCGCAACGGTGGGATTCCAGCCGGCGAAGGTATAGCCTTCCCGGGCAAGGGTGCCGTCGAAAGCGGGGGTCGGGGTACCGGACGACAGGTCGCGGTAAACCTGATTGGGAAATACTGCGCCGTCTGCACCGTCAGTGTATGTAACGGTGAATGTTTTCGGCTCTTCCGGTGCAGGGGGATTCTCGTTCTTAGGCTGCTCCTGCGCGGGGGGGGTCGGTCTTCTTCTCGTCCCCGTTCACTACGACGGTCTTGGGCTGGGTTTCGTCAGCCCCCGTCGTATCCTCTGCCAACGCAGTCGTGGGCAGAAGTGTGAAGACCATGAACAGTGCCAGAAACAGACTGAAAATTCTGCGCAAACCATGGTTTTTCATCTTGAAATACTCTCCTTTCATTTGGCGATCCATGCCGGAGGCACAGACTGTCTGCACGGTAATGCCATCATTACCTTTATGCCTGAATTATACGCAATATCACACCAAAAGTCAATGGAAAAAGACGTCGATTTTCTGCAATTGGCAAAAAAACAGGGCCGTCTCCATGAGACAGCCCTGTTATATGCGGGGATGGAATGACGGTCACTTTTTTCGGGCGACGACAACGAAGCGGCCGTCCTCCACATGGTAGGCGCAGGTCACCAGCGTGATGAGCTTGTCACCGTAGGCCGCGGTGACGCCGGTGTCGTAGAGCGCCTTGGAGCGGAAATTCGAGATGGCGTTGTTGAAGTCCGCTTCGTCCGCCGCGTCGATGAACTGATAGAACTTGAAGCAGTTCTCGTAGGTGTAATAGACCCGGTCATAGAAGGCCGCAAGCACCTCGTACTCGCCCTCCTCGTAGAGAGTGTCGAAGTGGATGGTGGGGTGCGCCTGCCAGTAGGATTTGCTCTCATACTTGGGCAGGGAGCGGAACATGCTGCCGTCCAGCATGTTGTGGCCGTAGATCAGCAGATTGTCGCTGTCGGCGGAGCAGTTGGCGTCGATGAAGGGAATGCCGCCGAAGCTGTACTCCCGCTTAAAATTCGTGTGCAGATATTTTTCCGGATCGGTGGGGGTGTGCATCACCGGGTAGTCGATGACGGTGCCGTCGATGCGCAGCCAGCCAAACAGATCGTGGTTCTGCTCATACAGGGGGGCATACTTCGCCAGCATCACCGGCTCCGTCGGCTCAGGCTCCGTGGGGACGGTGGTTTCCGTGGTCGACCCGGTGGACCGGGTCTCCGGCGGCGTGGTCTCCACGGGGGCAGCGGTGGCCGTGGCGTTTTCCTCCACCATTTCGGAGAGTTTGCGGAAATCACTGCGGGCTTTGCCCATATGGATCAGGATGGCAGCCACCGCGATCAGCGCGACGCAGAACACTGCCACGAGGATGATGAAAAGGGGATTGGGTCCTCTTCTTCTCCGTCTGCGCTGCCCGGCGTCATTGCGGCGGGGCGGGACGGGGGTGCGGGGTGTCTGGAATTTGCCTTGCCTGTTTGCCATGTTTTTTTCCTCTCAATACGGGATGCTCCGGAAGGGCATCCGCCGGAAAAGGGCGGCGACGGAATCTCCGCCACCGCCCTCGTTCAACAGTTTACGTTGTTTTCTTAACGCTGTCTTCTCTTGCGGTCGTAGACGCAGACAGCAGCCGCGCCGCAGAAGGAGAACATCAGAACGCTGCCCAGAATCATGGCGATCTCACCGCTGCCGGTCTTGGGAACGTTGTCCTTGCCGGAGTTGGACTTCCACTGGGCGACATAGGTGACATCCTTGGTCACGGTTTTGGAGACCTTTGGCGCCCAGCCGCTGAAAGTGTAGCCCCTGCGGGTGGGCTTGCCGTCGAACGCGGGGGTGGCGGTGCCGGACAGCAGGTTGTCATAAACCTGATCCTTGAACGCCTTACCCTTTGCGCCGTCGGTGTAGGTCACGGTGTAGAGTTTCTCCCACTTGGCGGTGTAGGTGACATTCTTTGTCACGGTCTCGGAAACCTCAGGATCCCAACCGCCAAACTGATAGCCCTTACGGGTGGGAGTTCCTCCAAAAGCGGGGGTATCGGTGCCGGACAGCAGCTTGCCATGAGCCTGATCGGGAAAGACTTCCTCATCATCCACGCCATCGGTGTAGGTCACGGTGTATTTTTCCTCGTCCTCGTCCGCCTTCCCGTTTCCGTTGGCATCAATCTTCCAGGTGGCAGCATAGGTGGCGTTTTCGGTCACCCTGTCAGCAATTACAGGAGCCCAGCCGCTGAAAACATAGCCTTCCCGGGCGGGAGTGCCATTAAATGCGGGTGTTCCGGCATTCTCCGGCACCACGGTATTCTGATCCTCAAATATCTCCGCGCTATCTACACCGTCGGTATACGTTACAGAATAGCCAGTTTCCTTCGTCTCAGCATCGTAGCCACAGTAATCGCAGACCTTTTTCACGGATCTGGTATAATGTGTACCGTCCTCTGCCTTTACCCATTCGGTTGTGGTTACCGTGTAAGCATTGTCCTTGTAGCCGTCGGTATACTCCGGATGTAACTCATGGCCGAGCATTTCGCCGTTCTCAAAAACGGGAGTGCTATCAAAGGTGACAACGCTTCTTCCGGTGTTGTTCCCGGGCTTTCCGCCGAAGCCGAACCATCTGCTGCAGGTGACTTTATCGCGGTACACCGAGCCATTGATGGAATTATTTCCGGAAATGTGAATGCGGTACTTATAGTTGCCCATGTTGCTGTCGTTGATATTCAGTACATTCTTGATGGCTGCCTCGGAATTGACAGTGCAATTATTGAAATTCACGGTAATATCACATTTCCCGGCACCGTAGTCCGTGTAGACATTGATCGTTTTTCCGGAAGAATTAAAGGTACAGCCATCAAAGGTCATTTCCGGCGAGCTATATGTCCATACTGCATAATCGCCGTTCGGACAGAAAAAGGTTGTATTTCTGAATGTGGCGGAGGTGTAGCCCCAATAAAAGGTCTTGCCGTATATTTTGCAGTTTTCAACGACGGTCTTATCTGCGCGAATAAAGCCAAGATAATCGGCTGAACCCGATTGCAAGGTCATATTCCGAAATGTGATTGTGCCGGAGCCGTCGAAACTATAATCGCCATTGTATTCCGTCCCAAAATAAGCCGGATCAGGCAACGTTGCACCAATGCCCCATGCGGTTTTATCGGCTCCCTGCCCCACAAATGTGAGGCTTTTTCCTTTTGTATCTGCACCTTTTTTGTAAAGCGTGAATTTCCCTTCCCCAAGTACGATGGTATCACCGCTTGCAGCGGCATTTACCGCCTCCTCCAATGTCGGGTATCCGGTTTCCCCAATCCATGCAACGGAAGGCGCAGCCGAGGGCGCGGCCGAGGGCGCAGCCGCGGGCGCGGCGGTGCCGTTCTCCGAGGACGTGCCTGCACCGTTCTCCGAGGACGTGCCTGCACCGTTCTCCGGGGTCGTGTCTGCACCGTTCTCCGGGGTCGTGTCTGCACCGTTCTTCGAGGGCGTGTCTGCACCGTTCTCCGAGGATACGGTGGTACCATCCTCAGCAAATGCGACGGTGGGCAGCAATCCCGCAAGCATAGTACAGCACAGCAGGATGCTGAGCAGTATAGAAAGCTTACTTCTTGTTCTCATAAAAATACCTCCCAATTGTTTAATCTGTGGTTATCGGAAACCTCCCCAAAGCGCAAAAAACTGAGGGAGGCGCAATATACCAACGCCACTAAGTTAGTGGCGAAGTCAACAAGAGTATTTCTGTAAAAATGAGTCAATCCCCGTGCGGGATGCACTTTTCTGCAAAAAGGCATGCCAAATAAGCGGATCAAAAAAATCCTGAAGCAAACTGCCAAACAGTGCGTCTTTATTCTTGTACCTTGTGTAGATTGCCCCCGTGGTGACACCGGCTTTGTCAGCGATCTTGTGAAGCGAGGCTTTCTGAAAGCCGTAGGTAAGAAACTCCGAGTATGCAGCCTGAACGATCCCGTCCTCCAGGGAGTGACCCCTATTGGCCATGTTTCCGCCTCGCGCTCTGCAATAACATCATTCTTGATAACGGCATGATTATAGCATCACTCCTGCGTTTTGTCAATGCGTATTGCGCACTGCCTCGCAAAACACTCCTTGACAAATCCCGGTTCAGAAAGGAAATGGATATGCTTGGGCAAATCACAGCCCGTGACAATCTGATACTAGTGTTACAAAAAGATTGTTATTGCAGTTATCATGCCTATCCTGCAGCCTCATGATACTGTCCACGAATTGGGGTTTTCCCCTCTGAGGGATGTCCACTTTTCAGGGATACCCCTCACCCTCCGTGTCCATTTTTATGGGTACAGTGCACTTCGCTCAGACACCTCTCCCAGAGGGAGAGGCAAGGGGGGCGTCCGCACAGTAAAAATTGGCTCCCGAATGTTCGGGAGCCAATCAAATGGATGTTGACGGTTAAGCCTTGCCGGCGCAGCCCAGAACGTCCACCAGCTTGTGGCGAACCAGTTCCTTGATGTTGGCACGGGCGGGCTTCAGGTACTCGCGGGGGTCAAACTTGTCGGGATGCTCGTTGAAGAACTGACGGATGGTGCCGGTCATGGCAAGACGCAGGTCGGAGTCGATGTTGATCTTGCAGACGGACAGCTCGGCAGCGTGGCGCAGCTGCTCCTCGGGGATACCCACGGCGTCGGGCATCTTGCCGCCGTTCTCGTTGATCATCTTCACGTAGTTCTGAGGAACGGAAGAAGAACCGTGCAGAACGATGGGGAAGCCGGGCAGGCGGCGGGAGACCTCTTCCAGAACGTCGAAGCGCAGGGGAGGCGGAACCAGAATGCCCTGCTCATTGCGGGTGCACTGGGCAGCGGTGAACTTGTAAGCGCCGTGGCTGGTGCCGATGGCGATGGCCAGAGAATCGCAGCCGGTCTTGGTCACGAACTCTTCCACTTCCTCGGGACGGGTGTAGGAGGCGGCGTGAGCAGCGACCTTGACTTCGTCCTCGATGCCGGCCAGAGTGCCCAGCTCAGCCTCAACGACGACACCGTGGTCATGAGCATACTCAACGACCTTGCGGGTGATCTCGATGTTCTCGGCGAAGGGCTTGGAGGAGGCGTCGATCATGACGGAGGTGAAGCCGCCGTCGATGCAGGCCTTGCAGGTCTCGAAGTCGGGGCCGTGATCCAGATGCAGAGCGATGGGGATCTCGGGGCACTCGATGACAGCAGCCTCCACCAGCTTTACCAGGTAGGTGTGGTTGGCGTAGGCGCGGGCGCCCTTGGAGACCTGCAGGATAACGGGAGCCTTCTCCTCGCGGCAGGCCTCGGTGATGCCCTGAACGATTTCCATGTTGTTGACGTTGAAAGCGCCGATGGCGTAGCCGCCGTCGTAAGCCTTCTTGAACATCTCAGTTGTGGTTACAAGAGCCATTTGGAATCATCCTTTCTTAAACTGCGGGTCATGACCCGCTTTTATTCCGCTGACATTATAGCATATTTTTCGGGTTTTTCAATATAAATATTTTGATACTTCCGTCCCGGCAAAATGTTCATTTTCACCAGAAAAACGCCCCCCGGCGGTGCCGTCAGTGCCAATTTGAAAGGAAAACCGGAATCCTGAAAGTTCTCCCGGGAAAAAATCAGAATTTTGCTATTTACGTTTGGCGAAAAATAGAGTATAATCTCCTTTGAACAAAATTCAGTAAGGAGTGTATACATCCATGAAACTGTCCCCTCTCCAGGTAGCAAGATACCAGTACAGTCCCAAGCTTCCGGGTATGCTCAGAAACGGGATTTCTGATATTTGTGTGTGCAGCGGCGGCGCCACCGAGAGCGTCGCGGATCAGGAAAAGATCAAGGCGCTGTTCCCCAATACCTACGGCAAAAACGAGATCACCTTCCAGAAGGGTAAGAACACCTCCGCGCCTAAGAAGCAGATCGTGGGCGTGATCCTTTCCGGCGGTCAGGCGCCCGGCGGCCACAACGTCATCTGCGGCCTGTACGACGCGCTGAAGGCCTGCGACAAGGAAAACGTCCTCTACGGCTTCAAGGGCGGCCCCAGCGGCCTGCTGGAGGACAACTACGTAGTCTTCGACGACGAATACATCAACCAGTACCGCAACACCGGCGGATTTGACATCATCGGCTCCGGCAGAACCAAGCTGGAAACCGAGGAGCAGTTCGCCGTTGCCGAGGGCGTCTGCAAGAAGCACGGCATCACCGCCATCGTCATCATCGGCGGCGACGACTCCAACACCAACGCCGCAGTTCTCGCCGAGTATTTTGCCGCCCACAACAGCGGCATTCAGGTGATCGGCTGCCCCAAGACCATCGACGGCGACCTGAAGAACGAGGACATCGAGTGCTCCTTCGGCTTCGACACCGCCACCAAGACCTACAGCGAGATCATCGGCAACATCGAGCGTGACGCCAACTCCGCCAAGAAGTATTGGCACTTTGTCAAGGTCATGGGTCGCTCCGCTTCCCACGTGGCGCTGGAATGCGCCCTGGAGACCCAGCCCAACATCTGCCTGATTGGCGAGGAAGTGGCTGAGAAGAAGATGTCCCTTGCCCAGATCGCGGACTACATTGCCGACTCCGTGGCCACCCGGGCGGCGAAGGGCTGGAACTTCGGCGTTGCCATCATCCCCGAGGGCATTGTGGAGTTCGTTCCCGAATTCTCCGTGCTGATCGCGGAGATCAACGAACTGCTGGCTGGCGAGAAGACCGCCCAATTCAACGCCCTGCCCACCTGGGAAGAGAAGTACGCCTTCATTAAGAATGGCCTGACCAAGCAGTCCATGGACGTGTTCGCCATTCTGCCCCAGAGCATCCAGCAGCAGCTGTTTCTGGAGCGCGACCCCCACGGCAACGTGCAGGTCTCCCTCATCGAGTCCGAGAAGCTGTTCTCCGCTCTGGTCAGAGACAATCTGGCTGCCCGGAAGGCCGCCGGAACTTACAACGGCAAGTTCTCCACCCAGCATCACTTCCTGGGCTACGAAGGCCGCTGCGCATTCCCCTCCAACTTTGACGCTGACTACTGCTACTCTCTGGGCTACAACGCCTTCATGCTGATCCAGTACGGCTACACCGGCTATCTGTCCAAGGTCTCCAACCTGTCCAAGCCCGCCGAGGAGTGGGTGGCAGGCGGTATGCCCATCACCAAGATGATGAACATGGAGAGAAGAAACGGCAAGGACAAGCCCGTTATCCGCAAGGCTCTGGTGGAGCTGGACGGCAAGCCCTTCCGGTTCTTCGCCGAGCACAGAGCCGAGTGGGCTGTGGAAACCTGCTACACCTACCCCGGCGCCATCCAGTACTTTGGACCCCGTGAGGTCTGCGACCTGACCACCAGAACCCTGGCTCTGGAAAAGGCGTAATCAAACAAAAATGTCTCCGGCTGCGTGCCGGAGACATTTTTTCGGTAGACTCAGTCCCTCCGGCCACGCCGGAGGGACTGGTTTTGTTTTATTCGGCCAGAGAGTAGCTGCTGACCTTCCATGCGTCGTTTTCTCTGACAACGACGATGGTCAGATAGGCAATTTCACTGTCAACATTCTTGCGGTAGGGGTAGGCAAATTCGTAGGTGCCGTTGGCCTCTGCCTCTTTCCACATGTCTACCGTGACCTCATGCCAGCACACGATCACATCGTTTGTATTGCCGGAATAGGCTTCCACTCCGCCTGCGTAGTCTTTGGAGAGCAACCGGGGCAGCGTATCCATATCTCCGTAAAAATAGGCATACGCAAACTCCGTAACGAAGGCGTTGAGTGCCTCTGTGCCCTGCTGTTCCTCCGACTGGAGGATCCGACTGAAGAACATACTGGCGGGAATCACGGTTTCACCGTTCACCGTCACATCCTTGCAGTCGTGGAAGGTCATGTCGCTGCCGCCCAAATCCCGCAGGGTGTTGTTTTCCATTACAATGCCCTCGGAGCTCCAGAACTGGACGCCGCCCTGGCTGCACTCGTAGATGTCGCAGTTGGCGACCCGTATATCGGTGCAGTATTCCGCGTCCACGCCCAGAATGCCGCAGCCGTAGAGACCGCATTTGTCCACGGTGACGTGGTCGCTGTACTGGAACCGCAGAACGCCGCCCATGCAGTAACCGGGCTCCCTTGTGTGACCGGCGGTGAAGCCGGAGAGGGTGATGTAGCTGCACGACTGGAAGGTCAGAACGTTGGCGTAGCGGGGGATGGCGGCGATGGTGTGTCCCGTTACGCTGCCGTCATTGCTGCGGATGGTCAGATTGTCCACCCCGTCGATGACCAGCTGGGGGCCGTCAAATTCGTCCAGCCAGTAGTAATAATCGCCCTTGGAGGTGCCGTAGCCGGTGGCGGTGCTGAGGTCGTACAGCTCCCCGTCCAGTACAATGTCCACATTGGGGCCGATGGCGGCGATCAGCTCATCCACCGTGGAAACGTGGATCTCCAGCTGCGCTTGGGTCGGCTCCGTCGCGCCTGTGGAGTACAGCTTGTTCATCTGCTCATCGGTAAGAGGATTGCCTGCGCCGTCCGTGACGGTACCGTCGTCTCTAAACCAGCGGCGGACGCTGCAATTTTCAAACCGGTTGCCGTCCAGAACCATACTCGACTTGTCTGCCGGCGTCTGGGTATCTTCGTGGTACTCATACTGGAAGTTGAATGCTTCCAGCTGGCTGCGGTTGTTGGAGAACAGGTTGCCCTTCATCTGAACGGTGCTTCCGGAAACGATTGCCAGATACATAAGGCTGCTGTCGCTGATTTCGCAGTTTTCCACCGTCACATTCCGGCTGGAACCAATATCAAAATAGGTATATCCGCCGTATTCCTCGGAGCCGATGCGGTAAATGCGGGTTCCGGAGATGGTGACGTCCTCACAGCTGATGATCTCGGCGGCGCTGCTGGAGCAGTCGTACACGTCGCTGTCCGCAAGAGAAATGTCCTTGGAATCCGCCGCCTGCAATCCAATCATGCCGCAGCCGTAGATGCCCAGACGGTTCATGTCGGTGCCGGTGCAGTTTTGCAGATAGATGACGCCGCTGCTGCACTGACCCAGTTCCAGAGTGTGACCGGCGGTGAAATCCTCCAGCGTGACATTTTCGCAATTCTTCAGATTGATGACGCTGGCAGACCGGGGGTCGCATTCCAGAGTTGTGTTCACCTTGCCGCTGCCGCGGATGGTCAGGTTCTTTACGTTTTGCAGCATCAGCTCAAAGCCGTCGTACTTTTCCGTCCATGCATAGTAGGGGCTTTCCGAGGGCAGGCCGTAGCCTTTGGCGCCGGACAGGTTGTAGGTTCCCGACTCCAGCTGGATGACGGTGTCCGGCGCGATGGCGGCCAGCAGCTCGTCCACATTGCGGACGGTGACGGCATCAGAGGAAGCGGTTGGCTCGGTATCCCCGGCGGCTGCCGCATCCTTTCTCGCGGGGCTGGTCACCAGGCACACCGCCACGAAGACGATGGCAATCACGCCCACCAGACTGATCCAGAAGCTGGGCTTCTTATAGGAAAGCACCGACTTGATGCGCTCCTTGACGCTCACCTCGCCGAAGGCCACGGGACAGGCCGCGAAGTGCGCCCGATTGGTGGAGCAGTTCAGCAGGGCGGCGGAGTAGGCTTTCCGCTCGTCCAGCTCCATGAACTGCACCACCCGCTCGTCGCAGGCGATCTCGATGTCCTTGCACAGCAGGATGTAGGCTGCCCACACCAGCGGATTGAACCAGTGCAACGCCAGCGCCAGAAAGCCCACCATCTTGAACCAGTGGTCGCCCTTGTCCAGATGGGTGCGTTCGTGGGCGAGAATGTAACGCTGTTCCTCGGGGGTCATGCCCATGGGGATGTAGATATTCGGGCGGATGAAGCCCAGAATAAAAGCGGTCTCGATGCGGTCGCATTCCCAGCCGCCGGGGATCTTGACTGCCTCCCGAACCTTCAGCTTCAGGGTCAGGTAGGTGTACAGACTGTAAATGCCGAAGCAGCAGGCAATGCCAAGCCAGAACCATGGCAGAACCGACAGGAAATCAAAGCCCGTATCCGGTTCCGGCGCGGTTTCCGGGGCGGGGGAGGGGGTGCTGCTGATAACGGTGGTAACGGGGGTCTGAATGTCCGGAAGCGCTTCGGGCGTCTGCACCGGCGCCGGGACGTCCAGATCGGCCGGGGAGAAATCTTCCGGCGCGGCGGGCGTCTGGGAACGGCTGATCTGCTGCTGCACCTGTGCCACCGGGTCGGCGCTGGGCTGCAGGCTCAGGTCGCTTTGAATCTGGAAGGGCATCAGCAGCCGCAGTCCCGCCAGCAGCCAGAGCAGGCAGATATACTTTCTGGGTGTTTTCTTCAGCGCCAGCCGCAGTAGCATGACGGCCAGAATGACGATGCTGCCGTGGAAGCTGGCCGTCAGGATGTTCTGGAATAATGTGTTCATGTTCGACCCTCCTCGTAATTGTCAATGAGTGCTTTCAGCTGTGCCACCTCGTCCCGGGTGAGCTTCCTGCTCCGGGAGAAGGCGGCGATAAAGGCGGGCATGGAGCCTTGAAAGGTTTCCTCCACCATTTCGTCCAGCCGGGACGCCTGCGCCTGCTCCTTGGAGACAAGGGCGGTGACCACGGCGTTCTCGTTCTTCACCACGCCCCGCTCCGACAGACGGCGGATGACGGTGTAGGTGGTGGCCTTCGACCAGCCAAGCCGCTCTCTGCACAGCTCGACGAGATGGGTGGAATTGATCGGCTCATGCTCCCACAGAATCAGGCAGAAGCGGTATTCGCTTTCAAAGATTTTGGGCACTTCCAATCAGAATACCTCCTTTGGGTGTATCTGGAAATACAAAAGTTTAATGAATTAAACCTTACGGAAGATAGTCTAACATAGTAAACCCCCATTGTCAAGGGAAAAATTACAAAATTATGACAAAACTGAGAAAATCTGGAAAAGTTTCGCAACAGAAAGCCATGGGAATTTTCCAAAACAGCGGAGAAAGCCACGCTTTCTCCGCTGTTTGCAGAACAATATCTATACGTTTGCGGCATTTCCCTCCCGCTGCTGGCAGGTGAACAGAATGACCTGACGGCTTTTCGCCATGTCTTCCAGAATGGCCAGCGCCGCCTGCATCCGCGTATCGTCGAAGCGCACCAGCGCGTCGTCCAGAATCAGGGGGGAATCCGGGGTCAGTTCTTCCGCCACAGCCAGACGAAGGGCGAGGTACAGCTGGTCGATGGTGCCGTCGCTGCGCCACAGGGCGTCGTGGAGGGTTTCCTCGTCACCGGTTCCGGCTTGGAGGGAGAAGTCCTCGCCCATGGAAAGGCGCTGGTAGCGCCCGCCGGTCATGGCGGAAAGATAGGTCTGCGCCCGCTGGGAAATTCGGGGGGCGAATCGCCGCTGTAACTCCGACCGTGCCTGCGCCAGCGTTTCCTGCGCGATGGTCAGGGCGGTGTAGGTCTTTTCCAGCTGGGCAAGACGGGCGTTGACCGACGCCAGCTGCTTTTCCAGCTGCGCCCGGTCGCCCAACGCTTCCATCCGGCCCTTGTACTGGCTGATGCGGCTTTGCAGCCGCTGCTGCTCCTCAGTGCAGTCCGACAGCAGCCGCGCCGTGTCCGCCGGGGAATGGGTCAGGGTATCCACGCCAACGGGAGGCCGGACAGGCTTTGCCATGGCGCTGAGGGTATCCACCAGATTTTGCGCCCGCTGGGCTTCCCGCCGGGCGGTGTGGTAGGCTTCCCATTTGTTCGTGATCTGCTGCCAGAATTCCATGACAGCATCCGGCTCCTGTGCGCCGCACAGGGAATCCCGGCGCTTGCGCATAACCATCAGACGCACTTCCACGTCTCCCTGGGCGTCCTGATATTCCTTCTGGGCGGCGTTGTACGCCCGGAGGGCAGTCTCATATTCCCGCAGGGAGTCCGTCCAATGGGCGGGGTCGGCGGTTCCGTATTTCTTTTCCAGTGCCTCGGTCTGCTTTTTAAGCCTTTGCATTCCCAAGAGGCTGAGCGCCTGAAGAAGCACGGAGACCATGCCGAGGATTCCCGCCGGGAGATAATTCTGCATCACCAGCAGCGCAATCGCACCGGCCATGATGATAGCGCCCAGAATCAGCAGCAAAATCGGCATTTTGCTGCCCCGCAGTCCGGTCATGGTCTGGCGGTCCGCGTTGACCATTTCCATGGCTGCCGTCACGTCCATGTCCGCGAAGGGGCCTTTCTTCGCCGGGGGCAGGGGGGCGCGGGGGAGCATCTGCAGCTCCATCTGCAGGGCGTTCCACTCGTCGCGGAAGGCGCGCAGCTCCTTGAGCTTCTTTTCCGCGTCCTCCTGAGACGGCAGCTTTTCGCAGGCGGCTTCCCGGATGGCAAGTAAATCCTGCGCCTGTTCCAGCGCTTCCCGCGCCTGGGCGACCCGCCCGGCGTCCGCCTCCGCGGCGGCATAGTCCAGGGCGGCCTGATGGGTGTTCAGCTGCTGCAGCCATGTCTTGACGTCGTCCAGACGCATTTTCAGCTTCTTCACCTGTGCGTCCAGCGCGTCCAGTTCCTCGACCTTATCTTGTAGGGCGTCCCGCTGGCTTTCCAGCTGGGGGAGAAGACCGCTTTTGTTGAAGCGGCAGCGGTTTTTCAGGTCCCGCAGATTTTTTGCCAGCTTGTCGCTGGTACCGCTTTCGTCGCCGGTGGTCACGAGGTCGTTGAGCCTGCGTCGAAGGGCTTCATCCTGCGTTACGGGCAAGTCCGACTGACGGATAAACCCAGCCCTGCGGAACACCGTCTGCTCCACGCCCAGCAGCTGCTGGCCGCAGTTTGCCGCCGTCAGCTCCGGGACGGCCAGCCCGGAATCGGTTTCGTACGCCTTGAATTCGCCCAGGGGGACTCGACCCTTGGTGCGGCGCTCGATGGTGATGTCCCGGCCGTTCCAATTCAGGTCAATGCGCCCTGCCATGGGATTGCCCGACCATGGGGCGTAGCGCTCCTTGTCGGCGAGGGTGGTTTTCGTGGTTTTGGCGCGGGTGTCCAGACCGTAGAGCATGGCGACAAGAAAGGCGCACCATGTGCTTTTACCCCACTCGTTGGGGGCAGTGAGAATGTTCAGCCCCGGCTGGAGGGTCAGCTCCGCGTGCTCCAGCTTGCCGAAGGTGGCTGTCATTTTGTAGATTTTCACAGCGTGACCTCCCGTCCTTCCAGCAGCTTCCGGGAAATTTCCGCCGCAAGCTGAATTTCTTCCCGGCTGTCAGGGTCGGCCTCCATGGCCTCCCGGAGCAGCCGGAAATACACGCCCTCCAGCGTGTCCGCGCCGGTGTCCCCCCAGATGTCCAGCGGTGGAAGCGTCTCGTCCCGCAGCGTCAGATTGGGAACGGCGGAAAAACGCCGCGTGAGCTTGGCAATATCCGCTTCGCCGCTTCCCGTAAGGGTGACCCGGAAAAAGTCCCGGCTTCCCGCGGGGGGCAGAATGCTTTCCAGCGCCGCTTCCGCGCCGGAGGAAATGTCCGCTTTCAGCTCGTGGAAGCGGATGGTGTCCAGCGCCACCGCCCGAAGGGAGGCGCTGTCCTCCACGGTCACGATGCACACGCCCTTTTCGCCGGTTTCGTCCCAGCCGCGCCCCATGGGGCAGCCCGGCCATGCGCACAGCGTCCCACCGGCGTGAAACGCGCCCGCTTTATGGATATGTCCCAGCGCCAGATATTGCAGCCCCGAGTCCCGCACCTGCTGGGCAGTGATGGGGCAGTAGGGGGAGTCTTTCCGGGTGGGATCGCCGTGGAGCACGGCGATGCAGTACTTTTCGCTGCCCTCCGCCCGGAAATTTTCCAGCAGGGGGGCGCTGTCCATGCTCTGGTAGCCCGCACCGTAGACCCGGCAGTTTAAGTCGGGAATCGTGACGGCTTCCAGTCCGCCGGTGAACACATAGACGTTTTCCGGCCAGTTTTCTTCCAGCCAGACAGAGCCGGGGGCACAGAAATCGTGATTGCCCGGCGTGATGAAGACCCTTGCGCCGCACTCGGACAGGGCTTTCTTGAGGGCTTCCACCGTATCCCGGGCGGGTTCACCGTCAAAAATATCTCCCGCGAGGAGCATCAGATCGCACTTTTCCCGGCGGCAAAGTTGGGCAGTTTTGCTGGGGATGCTCTGCTGCTCCTGCCGCAGAAGCGCCCGCTGGCTGTCGTCGAAGCCCGCGAAGGGGGAGTCTAAGTGCCAGTCGGCGCTGTGTAAAATTTTCAGTCCCATTTGTCGACCCTTTCTGCCTTGCGGCATTTTCCGGTTTCCGAATCGATGGTGAACAGCACGGCCTCGATCTTGGACGCGCCCTCCGCCCAGCGGTAGCGCTCCGGCAGATCACCCCGGAATTTGGCGATGGACAGCTCCGGCCGGATGCCCAGCACGGAATCCCGGGGGCCGGTCATGCCAAGGTCGGTGACGTAGCCCGTTCCCTTGGGCAGCACCCGGGCGTCCGCCGTAGGGACATGGGTGTGAGTCCCCCACACGGCACTGACCCGCCCGTCCAGCATGTAGCCCATGGCCAGCTTCTCCGAGGTGGCTTCGGCGTGAATTTCCACCAGAATGATCTTCGCGGTGAGCTGCTTGAGAATTTTGTCCACCATCAGGAAGGGATTTTCCGGGCCGTAGTCCATATTGCACCGCCCAATGAGGTCGATGACGGCCACGTCGCCCGCCGCTGTCTGTACGATCTGCCAGCCCCGCCCCGGAACCTGTGGGGCATAATTGGCCGGACGGATGATCCACGGGCAGTCGTCCATATAGGGGACGATCTCCCGCTTGCTCCAGGTGTGGTTGCCCATGGTGACGATGTCCGCACCGGCATCCAGAATGCTGTCCGCCTGATTGGGGGTGATGCCCACCACGGCGGCGTTTTCGCCGTTGACCACCGCAAAGTCCGCATGATACTGCCGCTTCATCTGCCGCAGATTCCGGCGGATCTGCTCCAAGCCCGGATTGCCTACCACATCGCCAACCGCCAATACCCGAAAGTCCATAGCTGCCTCCACACAAATACTGGAATATACGTTCATTATAGTACAGAATTCCCACTTTCGCAAGCCTTAAGACGCAGAAAGGCAGAAGCGCGGCCAAATGCCGACGCTTCTGCCGGGAAATCAGTTTTTCTTACCCTTTACCAGAAAAATCGCGATCAGCGAGCTGACCAGCAGCAGATACGGATAGAACAGGTACCGCATGATGGAGAACGCCGACAGGGCAAAGCCCATTTCCGCTGCCGCCGAGATGGCGACCAGCATCTGCGCACCGTAGGGGATAATGCCCTGAAAAATGCAGGAGAAGGTGTCCAGCAGGCAGGCCGTGCGGGAGGGGGAGATGCCGTAATCCTCGCTCATTTCCTTGGCAATGGGGTTTGCCATGACGATGGCGACGGTGTTGTTGGCAGTGGCGATGTCCATGGCGCCTACCAGCAGACCCATGCCCAACTGACCGCCTTTTTTGCCCCGGAAGACCTTCCGGATGAAGCACAGTAGCGCGTCAAAGCCGCCGTAGACCCGGATCAGGGCGCACATCGCGGCCACAAGGATGGCGACCATGCTGGTCTCGAACATGCCCGCCGCGCCGTTGCCCATGCTGGCGAGAAGTGCAGTGGCTTCCACCTGCCCGGTCAAAAGCATGATGACAGCGCCGGAAACGATGCCCGTCAGCAGAACGATAAACACGTTGATCCCAGCGACGCCTCCCGCCAGAACCAGAACGTAGGGGAGAATCTGAATGAGATCGTAGCTTTCGTCAATGGGCGCGGTGTCATGCCCCATGGTCAGAAGCAGGATCAGCACCAGCGTGGCGATGGCCGCGGGCAGGGCGATCCAGAAATTGCCCTTGAATTTGTCCTTCATGGCGCAGCCCTGACCATTGCAGGCGGCGATGGTGGTGTCGGAGATGAAGGACAGGTTGTCGCCGAACATGGCTCCGCCCACGACGCTTCCGGTACACAGCGCCGTGTCGAAGCCGGACGCCTGCGCGACCTCCAATGCAATGGGCATGATGAGGGTGATGGTGCCGACGGAGGTTCCCATAGCGGTGGAGACAAAGCAGGCCACCACAAACAGCACCGCCACGGCAAACCGGGCGGGGATGATGTCGAGCATGAAGTAGGCGACGCTCTGGGCGGAACTGCGCCCCACCACGCCGACGAACGCGCCCGCCGTCAGGAAGATCAGCAGCATGGTGATGATGTTCTTATCTCCCACGCCCTGCCCCATGATGACAAGCTTTTCCTCAAAGGGAACCGCCCGGTTCTGAAGACAGGCTACTAAAATAGACACGAGAAACGCGATGACGATGGGGATGTTGTAAAAGCCCATGGGGATGTGCAGACCGTACTCAAACAGCAGCCCCAGCCCAAGATACAGCACGAGAAACACGCCGATGGGCAGCAGCGCAATGGGGTTCCCTTTTTTCATTTTCCAAACCTCTCAACGAACAGATTTTGCGTATTCTGTGGGGGTAATGCCAAACTTCTCCTTGAACTGCCGGGAGAAGTGATGCACCGTGGAATAGTGGAGCTGGGCGGCGATCTCCGTGAAATTCAGGTCGTTTTCCCGGATCATCTGCTTGCTCTCCTGAAGCTTGATCCGGCGGATATACTCGCCGGGGGAAATTTGCAGATTCTTGTGGAACAGCGCCGTGAGGTAGCTGGGGCTGACGTCCACCTGCCGGGCGACCAGCGGCACCGACAGCTTCTCCCGGATGTGGGCGCTGATGAACTGCTGCGCCTGACGGATGATCTCGTTCTCACTGTGGACGGCGTTGGAGGTCTGCAGCTTTCCTGTCTTGGGGGACGCGGCCTCCCGCTGAAGCTGAAGCAGCAGCAGATTCAGCTGGTAGAGGATGATGTCGTTGGAGTAGGCGTCCATAAACTCCTGCTCCCGCAGCATATTCTGCAAAAGCGTCGCCACGCTCTGGGGCGCGGTGAATTTCCGGTTCAGCAGGGGAGCAAGGTCAACGCCGCTGACGTCAAAGGAAATGGTCACGAACCGGGGGGCGACGCCGATGTCGGCGTACTGCATGTGCCACTGCCCCGGGCCGTAGAGGACGATGTCTCCCTGCCTGAGCAGAAGGTCCTGCCCGTCTACCACGCTGTGCAGCGCGCCCTGATCCACGTAGGTCAGCTCGGTCATGGGGTGGGATTCTCCGGAAAACAGGAAGCCCTGCTCCTTTTCCTGATAGAAGAAGGTGTAAATGCCATCCACCCGCAGCTGGTGATCCACCCGGGCGCTGCCGGGGGCGTGACGTCCCAGCTCCTCCGGCGGCTCCTGAGCGGACACCATCACCGTGGCGTCACCCTGAAACGGCTCCAAAAGGAAATAGACCCCCTTGCGGATAATGGCGGGTTTGTCCAGATAGAAGCGCTGGTAGGTTTCCCCGTCCGTGCTGGCGGACAGGACGCTCATGCCCATGCCGCAGCTGATCCGCGTCTCCGATGCGGCGCGGTAGATCACAGCCTCCGTCCGCGACAGCCGCACAGCGGCGGCGTCGTCCCGGAACAGATTCCTGTCCGTCTGGGTGCGCTCGGACGGAACACTGCCAAAGCAGCGGAACGTGACCTGATTCAGGTTTCGGATCATGGAAATCAACCCCCGGAAAAAAGATGGCTCGCGCAAACCAGCCGTATAAAAATTATTATATCGAAAAAAGAAAGGAATGGCAAATGGTTTTCCGCGCGTTCCGAAAAACCGTCAAAACGCCCAAAGAACGGCGATTCCTGCCATGTACCGTATCTGCGTTTTCGTCGGAAAACGCCCTGCCCAGAGGGGGAAACTCCGGTTGGTCATTTCGCCGGTTTTCGGGGAAGGCCTGACCCGCAGACAGCAACAGCCGGGGCAGGTCTGAAGCCTGCCCCGGCTGTTGGCAATTATTTGAAGAACGATGCCTTACCGCTGATACTCAAACTCAAAATCGTAAATATCCACGGTGTCCCCGTCGGCGATGCCCATTTCCTCCAGACGGGCGAACAGGCCCACCTTGCGGAGCTGCTGGTCAAAATAGTTCCGGGACTCGTAGTCCTCAAAATTGATGTTCTGCACCAGCCGTTCCAGCCAGGTGCCGGTGACCAGCCATGTGCTGCCGTAGTGCTCGATGTCGAAGGCGTTGGGGTCGGTAGGCTCGGCGATGACCTCCACGTACTCCGGCTCGTAAATGGTCACGGGGGGCAGGGTGCGCAGCCGCTCCGCCACCGCCCGCATGAGATTCCGGGTGCCCACGGTAGTGCCGGCGGAAATCTCGTACAGTTCGCAGCCCGCTTCTTCGGCGGCGGCGCGGAGCCGCTCCAGATTGTCGCTGTCCGGGGGCAGCAGGTCGGTTTTGTTGGCGGCCACGATCATGGGGCGGTTGCTGAGGTCAATGCTGTAGTTTTTCAGCTCGGCACAGATGGCGTGGAAATCCTCCACCGGGTCCCGCCCCTCGCTTCCGGACACGTCTACAACGTGAACGAGCAGGCGGCAGCGGTCAATGTGCCGGAGAAAATCATGCCCCAGACCCGCGCCTTCGGCGGCGCCCTCAATGATGCCGGGGATGTCCGCCATGACGAAGGACACGCCCTCATCTACATAAATAACCCCCAGATTGGGATACAGGGTCGTAAAGTGATAGTTGGCGATCTTCGGGTGGGCGTTGGAGGTGACGGAAAGCAGGGTGGATTTACCCACGTTGGGAAAGCCCACCAGACCCACGTCCGCCAGAAGCTTCAGCTCCAGAATCACGTCCCGCTCCTGCCCCTTGAGGCCGGCCTTGGCAAATCGGGGAACCTGACGGGTGGGGGTGGCGTAATGGGCATTGCCCCAGCCGCCCCGTCCGCCCTTGGCGAGAATGAAATCCTCGCCGGTGGACATGTCTACGATGATCTGGTTCGTTTCGGCGTCCCGCACAACGGTGCCCCGGGGGACTTCGATAATCAGGTTTTCGCCCCGCTTGCCCGCCATTTTCCGACCCTGACCGCTGACACCTGCGGCGGCCTGATACTTGCGCTTGTAGCGGAAATCCAAAAGAGTGGACAGGTTGTCGTTGACCCGGAGAATGACGCTGCCGCCATGTCCGCCGTCGCCGCCGTCCGGGCCGCCGGAGGCCACATATTTTTCCCGGTGGAACGCCACCGCTCCATCGCCGCCCCGTCCGCCGATGACGGTGATGCGCACTTTATCCACGAACATAGTTGTACGTCCTCCTAATCTATGGAAGTACGGGTACTTCCCTTTATTCAGCCGATTCTGCTGGCCAGCTCGAAAGCCAGCAGGGCAATTTTTTCCTTGTCTGATAGCCGGGCGTGTCCGGACAGGCTTCTGGGGTCCCATTGGGGATGATCCAGATTGTCCCCGGCATAGAAATACTGAAAGAATTCCACACCCCGGAAATCGCACATGGCCTGCATGGCCGCGCACTCCATCTCCACGCATACCGCGCCCATGCGCTGCCGGGCAGCGACCTTTGCGGGGGTCTCCCGGTAAAAGGCATCCGTCGTCCACGCAGCGCCCTGCACATAAGGATACCCAAATTCCCGAAGAACCTCGATAAATTCGGGAATATAGCGGGTGTTGACGTCGATCAGATCGCTTGCCGGGGCATAATGATAGCTGGTGCCCTCATCCCGGATGGCTTTTGTGGGAATGATGATGCCGCAGTCTTCGATTCTTTTGTCCAGAACGCCGCAGTTGCCCAGCAGGATGAACCGGCGCGCGCCCATGGCGATGATCTCCTCAAACTGCCCCACACAGGCAGGTGCGCCGACCTTGGCCTTGCAGAAGCCCAGCTGTTTTTCACGGTAAGTGACCTCGTAAATGGGCCAGTCCCCGTCCGCGTCGCGGGTCTGGGCGATGCGCTTACCGTCCAGAAACGCGGTCACGGAGGCAAAAAGCTGATGGGAAAAGACGGCGACCACCGTTTCCGGGAAATTCTCCACCGGCTTTATATAATCCGGGTTGATAACGGCGCGGGGCGTGGGGTCAAATTCTGCCAAAAGCACGATGGGTGCCTCCTTCCTGCGGCATGCGCACAATGACGCGGTGTTATCTCAGAGTTTCCCCATTAAAAAAGGCTGCCGCAATTTATGCTGCGGCAGCCTTCCTTGTCCAGATGATCTTACTGCTCGGCGTACACGGAGCACTGCCGGCGATCCTTGCCCAGACGCTCAAACTTGACGGTGCCGTCAACCTTGGCGAACAGGGTGTCGTCCTTACCGATGCCCACATTGACACCGGGATGGATGTGGGTGCCTCTCTGGCGGACCAGAATGTTGCCGGCCAGAACGAACTGACCGTCGGCACGCTTCACGCCCAGACGCTTGGACTCGGAATCACGGCCGTTCTTGGTGGAACCGCCGCCCTTGTGGTGAGCGAAGAACTGAATACCAATCTTCAGCATGGTGTTACACCTCCAAAACTTCGATATTGTCAGGATAGTCGTCCCGCAGCGAACACAGAGTCACCAGCATTCCGGCAAGCACAGCCTGAACGGTGTCCTCCTCGTCGCAGGACGCGGGGAGGGTCAGGGTGATGCGGTTATCTTCCCCATCCTTGACCCGAACCTTGGCCTTGGCGCCGCACACATCGTTGATGGTGGCTTCGGCCATGGTAACGACAGCGGAGACGGCGGCGCAGACAATGTCTTTTCCCGGCTCGTCATAATCGCTGTGACCCGAGACGGAGAATCCGGTGATCCTCTCGCCCTCGGTGTGAAATTCGCATCTTGTCATAAATTACAGAGCGATCTTGGTGATCTCCACCTTGGTGTAAGGCTGGCGATGACCGATGTGCTTCTTCTCGTTCTTCTTGGACTTGTAGCGGATGATGTCGATCTTCTTGCCCTTGCCGTTCTTGACGACCTTGGCCTCGACGCTGGCACCCTCCACAGTGGGAGCACCGATCTTGGTGTTCTCGCCGTCCAGAACAGCCAGAACCTGATCGAACTTGACGGTAGCCTCGGCTTCCGCACCCAGCTTCTCCACGAACACGACGTCGCCCTCGGCAACGGTGTACTGCTTACCACCGGTTACGATAACTGCTTTCATTTGTTTCACCTACTTTAATTGTGTAGTCTCGCTCTGGGGGCGCGGTGATTTTGGACGCACCGACTGAAAGCCCCTTCAATGCGGCTTGTCTATTCTAGCATTGCATACAGAAAAAGTCAAGAAGTATTTGGGACTTTTTCTTGCGTTTTTCATTGACTTTTGCTATACTGCCAATGGAATCGCAAATCTTTCCTGGCGAGGTGACTGCCCTGTGAAAACAAAAACGTGGATATTGCTCATTGCGGCCATTGCGGCGGTGTGCCTTGGATTGAGCATCTTCCTTCTGCTGCCCGGCGGCGACGCCGTTTACGCTGAGATCAGCAGCGGGGGAAAGATTGTCAGAACCGTAAATCTGCGCATCGATCAGCAGTTTACCGTCGTTGGGGAAACAGGCGGCAGCAACACCGTCACCGTCCGGGACGGGCGTATTGCCGTCACGGCGGCGGACTGCCCAGACCGCTACTGCATGGAGCGTGGCTTTTGCAGCAGCGGCACGCCGATCGTGTGCCTTCCCAACCGTCTGGTCATCCAATTTCAGGGGGAACAGAGCGTTGACGCGGCAGCAGGATAATTTCTGGAAAAAACGCTTGACAAATGGCGAATGGTTGTGTATACTAATCAGGCATTCAGTTGAGTGCACTGACGGACGATTAGCTCAGCTGGCTAGAGCATCCGCTTGACGTGCGGAAGGTCATAGGTTCGAGTCCTATATCGTCCACCATAAGAAACACCACCTGTCGGGTGGTGTTTTCTCTTTTTAGTGGACGGTATAGGACTTGAACCCATCTGAATGCAGGATGCCAGTGGCATCTTGCGGCAGCCAGTTCAGAAACTGGCTGCATCCATACGATTTTGCCCCACGGGGCAAAATCGGTGATCGAGTCCTATATCGTCCACCAAAACAAAGAAATCCGAACTTGTTCCAGACGGGACGGGTTCGGATTTTTTATTTCTATCAGAAATGCTCCATATTGACTTCCACGCCTGCGCCCCGCTATCTGAACGGGGCACGGGCGCTTTTTTCTTTGCTGATTTGCAAAATTCCAACGTGAAAAGACTTTCTTGTCAGATTTTTGACCCGCCGCGGGTATTTTGACTGCGGCTGTTCCATATTAAGTGATATACCACTGCCTCACAGAATACGACAGGGGCAGCAAATTGTACTACAATTTATCCGAATACCGATAAATTGGAGGTTTATATTATGGAAATATGGGTATATCCGGGTCTTAACAAAGGAACAGAACGAGCAAGGGCAGCTGATCGCAATGCGGGAGTTCGGGATAGCGGAAAATCGGGTCTATATGGACAAGCAGTCCGGAAAGGACTTTGAACGAAAAAATTACAAGCGACTGATCCGGAAATCAAAAAAGGACGACACCCTCGTGGTCAAGAGCATCGACCGGCTGGGGCGGATGCGGATATGTTTGCTTTTTGCAAAAAGTTGTTTGTTTTAACGCTTTCTTTACGCGCGCGTCTGCTGTATAATATGGTCAAATTCAACAAACCATTTGCGCTGCGGAACATGCACATTGGCAATTTACGCAAAAATAATTGCGTTTCTGTGCAATTCCGATGATAAACCCGGAACGGCACAGCGGCGGAAGCACTATTGGAAATGTATAATTTCCGGTTCAGAAAAAAACTGCCGGCACGGCGCATGACGCCATACCGGCAGCCGCGCAGCTCAGAAGGACTGCCGCTGGAGCCTGCGGAATTCGTTGGGGCTGCACCCGATCATTTTCTTGAAGGAATTTGAGAAGTACGCGGTGCTCTCAAAGCCGACCTTGAAGGCGATCTCCTGCACGCTCAGCTCCGTACATGTCAGCAGATTCTTCGCGGCGGTGATGCGATAGTTGATGAGGTACTTATGCACGGTCGTGCCCGTCGCGTTGCGCATAAGACGGTTGATGTGGTAGGCGTGGTAGTTGAACTGCTCGGCGATCATCTCGCTGGTCAGGTTCTCGTTATAGTGCTCCTGAAGGTAGCGGATGAGCTGCAGCGCGGTGCGTCCGGCACGGTTGTTGGAGACCATCTTGGTCTTCGCGATGGTGATGAGCACGGTCTTGAAGAGGCTCGAGGCTTTCTCGCGGTAGTAGACCTCCTGCGATTCATAGACGTCCAGTATGGTCTTCAGCTCGCCCTCGATGAAATTCATGTCGCTGAGGACAAGCGGCTCGTTGAGCGCGGCGCAGTCGTCGATGTGGTCACGGTATACCTCTCCGGCGGACTCGCCGCCGCTGACGGGGATCGGCGGGATGAAGTTTACAATGTTCGAGCGCTCAAAGCTGTAATCGAAGTTGAAGACGATCATGCTCAGCGGTGCACCGGGCTGGAGCTGGTAAAGCTCCCCCGAGTTTATCAGCGCGAACGTCCCCGGGGCAAGCGGATAGCTGCTGCCGTGTACGGCAAGCGTTCCGACACCGGAGGTCACAAAAAAATGCGGTTGTCACCGGGACAGACCTGCCGCCCGACAGGGACGAAAACAATATTCTGGGCAAACCGGAGATTCGGGTTCATATCACACAGCAGCATAATAACAACTCCTTTTGTGATCGTCACGGAAAGGCATGAAGACAAGGTGATTTATCGCGCAAACGCGCCCGTCGGCGTCTTCCTATCTTGCGGGAGACGGTATGGGGACGGTGCGCCCGCTCTTACCGTTTTTTATAAATTATAGCACAGCGGATGTAAATAATCAAGCGGAAAAGAAAGCGATTTGCCCGAAATTCAAATTACGAAAAATGTTTGCTTTTTATAAATCCGGGCGGGAAATTGTATTGCTATATCGAACGCGGAAGCTTATACTTAAGGCAGAAACGGACCTGAATGAGAAGACAAGAGAAGCAGTGATATGAAAGAAACGGTAATAAATGCTTTTGCGGATAAGGCCGTGTTGGAAAGGCTTTTTACAAATGGCCCGGGCGAGCTTCTGGCGGTCAATTCCAAAGCGGGCTATCTGAAAGCGGGGCAGGATGTATATATGCTCTGTTCCGCCGATCTTGGCATAACGCCCATCGGCATTGCCGTGGACGACTATGCCGCCGCGGCGGCGGCTCTGCGGCTTTCCGCAGGCGGGCGCTTCGACACGGCAGACAATGCGCTTGTGTTTCGCGGCGGGGTTCTGCGCGTGCAGCCGTACCCGCGGCGCGCGCCGCAGGAACCGTGGGGCATTTTCCGCACGGAGAGAATTGAGGACGCTGCGAGACTGCTCAGCACTCTTGGCAGGACAAGCGGACTTGTGCCGCTTGCGGATGCCCTCTGTCTGGGGGCGGCGCCGGAAAAAGGTATAGCGGCAAATCCTTTCTGCGCAAAGGCATACGGGCCGCTTGTCCGGCTGAGGGACGGGCTTGCGCGCAATGACGCTGAGGCCGTGCCCGCGGAAGTGAAGCGCCTGCTGGGGCTGGGCATCGGGCTGACGCCGTCGGCGGACGATGTCCTGTGTGGCATGGCATACACGCTGCTGCACGGCGCGCGGAAGCTGACCGCGGCGGATGTGGAGTTTGTGAACGCAGTGAGGCGCTATGCCCCGGAACGTACAAACCTCATAAGCGCGGCGATATTGAAGGCCGTCGCGGACGGCGGCAGATTTGAAATGATGGACAATGTGCTTCGCGGCCTTACCGGGGCCGGGGAGGACGGCACGCAGCGGCTTCTGACCATCGGCAGCAGCTCCGGTTCGGAGATGCTGCTGGGGATCACGATCGCGGCAAAGCTTATACATGGGAGGGGACAGTTATGAAACTGCTTGTCAGCAATGTCGGCAGCACATCCTTGAAATTCAAGCTCTTTGACATGCCGGAGGAGCGGGTGCTGTGCGAGGCGAAGATAGAACGCGTCGGCAGCCGTGACGCGGCAATCATGTCGTACCGCAGCCATCTCAGCGGTGCGCGGTTCGGCGCGGAGGGGCTGTGCATCCCAAGCTACGCCGAGGGCATCGCGCTGTTTCTGGAAAAGCTGACCGGCGACGAAACGGGCGTGATAAAGGGCGTGGAGGAAATAAGCGCCATAGGCTTCAAGACCGTGCTTTCCCGAGGCTACTACGGCGTACACGAGCTGACGGACGAGGTCATGGAGAACATGCGCGAATACCTCTACATCGCGCCGGTGCATAACGCCGCCTACATAGAGGCGATAGGACAGTTCAGGGCCGTTCTGCCGGATGTGCCCATGATAGGCGTGTTCGAGACGGCGTTTCACCGGGAGATCCCCCTTGAGCGGGCGCTGTACTCCATCCCCTACGAATGGTACGAAAAATACGGCATCCGCAAGATGGGCTATCACGGCGCGTCCCACGGGTACATCGCCCAGCAGGCGGCAAAGCTCGGCAGGGCGGAGAGAGTCATCTCCTGCCACCTTGGCGGAAGCTGCTCCATCTGTGCGATCCTCGACGGAAAGAGCGTGGACAACAGCTTCGGCTTCTCCCTCCAGACCGGCGTGATGCACGCGAATCGTGCCGGGGACATTGACCCGTACATTGTGCCTTTCCTCATGAGCAAGGGCATGGAGCTTGACGACATCCTCCACGGGCTGAGCAAAAACGGAGGACTTCTGGGCGTGTCCGGCGTCAGCAACGACCTGCGCGAGGTCAGCGCCGCGGCGGCGGACGGGAACGCACGGGCAGAGCTGGCGATCAATATGTTCGTGTGCAGCATCGTGCGGTTTATCGGCGCGTATTACGCGGAATTGGGCGGACTTGACCAGCTCGTCTTCACTGGCGGGATCGGCGAGAACTCCGACCTTGTCAGAAGCAGAGTGTGTGCGCAGATCCGGCATCTGGGCGTGGAGCTGGACGAGGAGAAAAACAGCGGCTGCCGGGAAGGCACCATATCCAGCACGGCTTCGGCGGTGCGGGTGTCTGTGATCCCCGCGAATGAGGAACTGGGGGTCGCAAGGCAGACCTATGGATACATAGAAAAAATGGAAGGCTGAGAGACGATATGGAACACTTTCGCGAGGTTCAGGACGGAATATTTTTGCTCAAGTCTCCTTTCCCGCCCGTGTGGAGCGGGGTGACGCTGGTACGGGGCGAGGAACTTTGCCTCATAGACAGCGGCGCGAGCGCAGACGTGGTTGACGGGGTGATACGCCCCGCACTGGCGGAGCTTGGGCTGGGGCTGGGAGACATCGACTGGCTCGTCAACACGCACTGCCACGGCGACCACATCGGCGGCCACGCCCGGATAAAGGAGCTTGCGCCGCAGATCAGAACCGCCTGCATTGAGCAGGCCGCGCCGGCGCTGAGAGATCCCGCGGCAAACGCCGTGCGCATCCGGACAAAGTACCCCAGGTTCAGTCCGCCGCCCCAGTGCTACCTGCGCGGTGTGGAGCCGGATCGTGTTCTCCGGGACGGGGAGGCGCTGGGGGACAGACTTACGGTGCTGCACACCCCGGGACACGACGGCGACTGCGTATGCTGGTACGACAGGAAGACGAAGACCGCTGTGACCGGAGACTCCCTGCAGGCAAACGGAACCGTGACGCAGGGCATCGCGTTCTATCAGGATCTTGACGCCTATCTCGGCTCGGTTGCGAAGCTCAGAACCTGCGACGTCGAGAATATCATCGCGGGGCACGATTATGCCGGAATGGGATACAACATCGAGGGCGCGGAGAATGTCCGGCGCGTTCTTGACCTGTGCGCTGCCTATACGGAGCAATATCAGCGCTTTGTTGACGAGGCGCTCAGCTGCGGCCTTACGGATACTTCGGTCATGGCCGCGCAGATGATAACGCAGCTCGGCTGCGGAATGCCGCAGAAACTGTTCCTCGCAATGTATACGACGGATGAGCATATCCGGCACAGCAAGTTTTATAAAGGAGAGTTGAAGTAAATGGGTAGGAACGTACTTATTTCGGGTGCATCCCACGGCATAGGAGCGGCGACGGCGATCGCCTTCGCGAAGGACGGCTGCAACGTCGGCATAAACTACCACAACAACAGAGCCGGTGCGGAGGAGACCGCGGCGGAATGCCGCAAATACGGCGTGGACGCACAGATTTACTGCGCGGACATCGGCTGCCGGGAGCAGGCAGTGGGGATGATGCGGGATTTCATCGAGCACTTCGGCACGGTGGACGTCCTCATCAACAACGCCGGCGGCGCGCTGAAAATGCCCAAGGGCGAGTTCTGCGACATGCCGCTGGATTACTGGGATTCCCAGATAGCGCTGAACCTGAGCGGCGCGGCCTATCTGTCCCATGAAGCGATCAAGAACATGAAGGAGCACAACATCCCCGGACGCATCGTGAACATCAGCTCGATCCACGGCAGCGTCACATGGGTCAAGAGAAAGGCACTGCCATACTGCGCTGGCAAGGGCGGCATCGAGATGTTCACGAAGACGCTCGCCATCGAGGTGGCAAAGTACGGAATCCGCGTCAACTGTGTCGCGCCCGGTCTGATCCTCACCGGCGTGATGAGCCGTTATTCCGATCGCGACGTCGAGGGCTTCCGGCGCAAGATCGCCGCGGGATACCTCGCAACGCCGGAGGATATCGTGCCGATGATACAGTTCTTCGCGGATGTGGAAAAGACAAAATACATCGTCGGGCAGACGATCGCTGTCGATGGCGGACAGAGCATCGACGGCGCGATCGACTGTATGCTCGAAGATGAATTTTGAGATAAATCAGTAAACAGGAAAAACAAATGCTCAGGAAGAAATTCCGGAAAGGTGAAAAAGACAATGGCAAAGGTAAAGTATGAAAACATGAGAAGCTGCTGGGAGTTTGGCGAAGCCTCCGAGTGCCGCCGCGGACTGATGTGCGGCATGGGCTATACCGAGGAAGAACAGAAGCGCCCCCTCATCGCTGTGGTGAACAGCTGGAACGAATATAACCCCGGCCATGTACATCTTGACAAGCTTGCCGAGCGTGTAAAGCAGGGCGTTCGTGAAGCAGGCGGCCTGCCGCTGGAGGTCATGACGACGGGTATCTGCGACGGCATGGTGCTCAAGGACCCCAGATATATCGAAGTCCCCAGCCGTAACTCCATCGCCGATCAGGTCGAGCTGACCGTTGACGGCAACTTCTTTGACGGCATGGTGCTGCTCTCCTCCTGTGACTCCGTCGTCCCCGGCCATCTGATGGGCGCGGCGAGACTGAACATCCCCGCCATCATGGTGACCGGCGGCTACATGCCTCTGGGTACCTTCCGCGGCAAGGAAGTCCTGCATATCCATGCGCAGGACAAGGTCGGCACGGCGAAGGCTGGCAAGATGGACATGGATGAGTACAACGGACTCATCGAAAACTCCTGGGGTATCTGCGGCGCCTGCACCTCCATGACCACCGCGAACAGCATGTGCATGATCGCCGAGGCTCTGGGCATGACCCTGCCCGGCAACTCCACCATGTGCGCGACCAGCTCCTCCATCTACAACCTCTCCTACATGGCCGGTAAGCAGATCATGAATCTGGTCAACGAGGGCATCACCGCCAGACAGATCATTACCGAGAACGCCATCAAGAACGCCATCATGCTGGACATGGCAGTCGCGGCGTCCTCCAACCTCATCCTCCACATTCCCGCCATCGCGAACGAAGCGGGCTACGACCTGCCTTGGTGGAAGTACTTCGACGAAGCTTCCAACGAGATCCCGCTGCTGTCTCACCTCGCTCCCAGCGGCCCCTACAACGTCAAGGACTTTGACCTTGCCGGCGGTATGCGCGCCATGCTGAAGGAGCTGCTGCCCAAGCTGCACGGCGACTGCCTGACCGTCACCGGACATACCCTTGAGGAGAACGTCAGAGACGCCGTCGTCTACAACCGCGACGTTATCCACAGCCTCGACAACCCCGTCATGACCGAGCCGGGCATCGGCGTGCTCTACGGCAACCTCGCTCCCGAGGGCGCTATCGTCAAGATCGCGGGCGTTCCTTCCCAGCTCATGACCTACAAGGGTAAAGCCCGTGTGTTCGACTCCCTTGAGGATGGCATTCAGGCTCTGCGCGCCGGACAGATCCATGTGGGCGACTGCTGCGTGCTGCGCTTTATGGGCCTGCGCGGACGTTTCGGCACCACCGCTTTCACCTTCCAGGAGGAGCTGAAGGGTCTGCACGAGCTGTATAACTCCTGTGCCATCATCACCGACGGACGCTTCTCCGGCGGCACCTCCGGCCTTTCCATCGGCTATGTGTCCCCCGAAGCGGCGCTTGGCAGCCCCCTCGGCGTCATCGAAGAGGGCGACGAGGTCGAGATCGACATCCCTGCGCGTAAGCTGCATCTGTGCATCAGCGACGAGGAAATGAACAGAAGACTTGCGGCCTTCCATTGGGAGTTCCCCAGCAAGGACTATCCCCGTTACCTCAACCTCTTCGTGCAGAACGTCGGCTCCATGGCAAAGGGCGGTATTTGGGAGACCAAATAAGCCGTGAAAACAGACCTGCTTATTATTGGAGGCGGTCTTGCCGGGCTGACGGCGGCATATGAAGTACTGAAAGCCGAGCCGGGACGCAGAATCACGATTCTGCGCCCCGGTGCGGGGTCATCCCCGTATGTACACGGCTTCAATATGCCGCTGAATCCGCAGGATTCGACGGAACTTTTCATACAGGATACAGAGGCTTCCGGCAGAGGTCAGGGCAACGCGGCGCTCGTTGAAGAGCTGTGCAGGGGCAGCCTTGAGCTTCTGCCGTTTTTCGATGAGCTTGGCCTGGACTTCAACCGCGAGGCGGATGGGAGCTATCAGCAGCTCAGACCCCTCGGGGCATCGTGTCCGCGGGTCATCAGCATCGGCAACGATGCCGGCGGCGCGATCCTCAGAAAGCTGCTTACCGTCATGGAGCAGCACGAAAATGTCAGCGTCTGCACCACGCTCCATGCCCTGCGCCTGATAACGGAGAACGGCAGAGTGTGCGGCGCTCACTGCTTTGACACGCAGAGCAAACGCTGGATGCAGATCAAGGCGAAAGCGGTGATCCTCGCCGCAGGCGGCTTCTGCAGGATATTCCCGTTTTCGACGAACTCCGCCGACCTCGGCGGGGACGCCATGGCAATGGCGCTTGGCGCCGGGGCAGAGCTGACGGATATGGAGTTTGTCCAGTTCGAGCCGAGCGCCGCCGTCTGGCCGCTGGCGATTGCCGGAAAGAGCGTGATCACGACGCTTTTTTACGAGGGTGCTGTGCTGCGCAACGGCAAAGGCGAACGGTTTATGTTCCGTTACAGCGACAAGGGCGAATGCGCGGATAAGGATGTTCTGTCCTTCGCGATCGCGTCCGAGATCGCCGCGGGACGGGGAACGGAGCACGGCGGCGTGGCGTTCGACGCAAGCGGCGTCGGGCGCGAACGGCTGGAGGAGGCTTACAGCGCCTACGTAAAGCGCTACCGCGCGGTGGGAATGGACATTGCCGAGCAGGCGATGGAGATAGCCCCGGCGGCGCACACCTCGCTGGGCGGCGTGTACGCAAGACCCGATTGCAGCACAAGCGTGGAAGGGCTGTTCGTCTGCGGCGAGACCCTCGGCGGACTGCACGGCGCGAACCGCATCGGCGGCAATGCCGGACTGGAAACGATGGTGTTCGGCCGCAGAGCGGGCTGCAGCGCGGCGGCGTATATGGACACACTCAGCGGCGAACCGGCGGACTGCACGGACGAGATAATCGACGCGGCAGCCACGGTCAATATCGATGCGCTTCGCGCGGAGCTGACAAAGATCGTCGGCGGGGCGCTGGGCGTGATCCGGGAGGCCGGTAAGCTGGAGCAGGCGAAGACGGAGCTGGAGCGGATGCTGGAACAGATCCCGGAGAGCGGCTGCTACGCGCAGCAGCGCCTGCGCAACGATACGCTCACGGCATACGCGGTGACGCTTGCCGCCCTTGAACGGAAAACATCCACCGGCTGCCATGTCCGCACGGACTCCGCCGGTGAACCGGAGAAATACCGCGTAAACATCCGCTGTGAAAACGGCAGGGCAGTGCCCCGCCACGCCGAAATCTAATATTATTTCCTGATTAAAATCTTTGATTTCAATCAGGAAGGCATCGCCTGATGGCGCTGCCGGTTTTGTGATTTATAAGGAAAGAAATCAGAAAACAAGTCTCGTATGAACTCCTTGCCCTTCAGGCAATTAAAATCTTTTCTAAAGATTTTAATGGGAGTTCAGTATAAATTAGGAAACCAGAGGCGATTAGTGTGACAAGTAAATTTATAATCAAAAGAAACCGATATGTGGACTCGGTCTCCCTCATGTCTGTGACCGACAGCGTCAAGAAAGCGGACGGCATCGAAAACTGCAACGCCAGCATGGTGACGGCGGCAAACAGAGAGATACTGGAAGGGCTTGGCTTTGATATTCCGGCGGATGTCGGCGCGAACGACCTTGTCGTCGCCGTCATCGCGTCCGACGAAGCTGCCGCGGACGCGGCGCTGGCGCTGGGTCAGGATCTGCTTGACCACAAGAATGCCGCATCCGGCGGCAAGACCTACGATAACATTGAGGATATCGACCTCGATGAAGACCCCTATGACCTCGTGCAGATATCGCTCCCCGGCGAGTACGCCGCGGCGGAGGCGGAAAAGGCGCTGAAAAAGGGACTGGATGTGTTCATGTTCAGCGATAACGTCTCTCTTGAAGACGAAAAACGCCTGAAGGAGCTTGCCATCACCAAAGGCGTGCTGATGATGGGCCCCGACTGCGGCGTCGGTTACCTGAAGGGCGTCGGGCTTGCGGCGGGCAGCTGCTATCACCCCGGCTGCGTCGGCATCGTCGGCGCGTCCGGCAGCGGCGCGCAGGAAGTCGGCTGTCTGGTCGAGAAGCTGGGCTTCGGCATCTCCTCCCTCATCGGCACGGGCGGACGCGACCTGTACCCGGAGATCGGCGGCATCATGATGCTCGAAGGTATCCGCCGTCTGGAGCGCGACCCCGACACCAAGATCATCATTCTGGTATCGAAGCTTGCTGACCTCACGGTCATGAACAAGGTCCTCAGCTTCGCGGATATTGTTTCAAAGCCTGTCGTCGCGATCTTCCTCGGCGCGGACGAGAAGCTCTATGAGGGGCACAGAGTGTATGGCACGTTCAGCCTTGAAGGCGCAGCGGTAAAGGCCGCTCAGCTCCTCGGCGCGAAGACCCATGACTTTGGCTTCACGGACGAGCAGATCAAGGAGATCGTCGCGCGGGAGATGCGCGGGTACTCCGCAAAGCAGAAGTACTTCCGCGGTCTGTACTGCGGCGGCACCTTCACCGAAGAAGGACTGATCTATTACAGCAGCCACGTCAAAAACGCCCGGCTGCACAGCAACCTGAACACGGCGTATGCCGAAAAGCTGGCCTCCCACCTGCACAGCGAGGGGCACTCCATCCTTGACCTCGGCAGCGAGGAATTTACCGCGTGCTCGCCGCACCCGGTGTTCGACCCCGAGATCAGACTGAAGCGCTTCCGTCAGGAGCTTCAGGACGATGAGGTCGCGGTCATTCTGCTGGACTTCATCACAGGTCCCGGCGTTGCGAAGGAGCCGGTGAAGGAGTTCGCGATCGAGGCCAAAAAGGCGATCGCCGAAAAGCACATCACGGTCATTTCCAATATCTGCGGCTCTGCGGAGGACCCGCAGAATATCGAGCTTCAGGCAAAGATGCTGCGTGACGCGGGAGTCATCGTGACGGACAGCAATTACCAGAGCGCGCGCCTTGCCGCGGCGCTCATGAGCGCGCTGAATGAAAGGGGCTGAGAACCGTGAAGGAATACGACAAGACAAAGCTGAAAGTGATCAATGTCGGACTTCAGAGCTTCTATGAAGCGGTAGAAAAGCAGGGCGTCAAGGTGACGCAGCTGGAGTGGCGTCCGCCCGTCAAGCTGAAGCCGGAGATTCTTGCGCTTCTTGACAAACTGCTCTGAACACAGAAGGAGACGCGACAAAGATGGATATAAAAGAAAAAATAGCGCAGGCAAATGAGAAAACAGTCCATATGCTCATGGACAGCGACCCCGTCTGGGTGGATATGAAGCCGGCCATCGAATGCGTCGATGGGCTGGAGGATCACATGATCCTCCACTCGGGCCCCCCAATCGCCTATGAGGACATGACGATGCTCCACAAGCGCGGCATGGTCAGCGCAATGCTCTTTGAGGGCTGGGCGAAGGACGAGGAAGAAGCGGTCAAGCGCCTCAAGGCAGGCGAGATCAAGATTTCCAGCGCACTCGACCACAACACGGTCGGCGCGGGCACGGGCATCATTACAAAGTCCGTCGTCCTGAACGTTGTGGAGGACCGGCACAACCATACCGTCGCCGCGACGTTCCCGGCGGAAGGACCGTTTCAGGGCGGCTTCTGCGGCTGGGGCCTTTACTCCAAGGAGATCGCGGAGAACCTGCGCTATATGCGCGAGGAGCTGTTCCCGCCCATGGTGGAGGCGCTCCACAAGCTGGGCGGCATCCCCATCAAGCCGATCCTTGCCGAAAGCATGCAGATGGGCGACGAGAACCACACCCGCCAGACCGCCTGCGACTACATTTATGACCGGCTCATGCTGCCGGCACTGTTTGAGCTGGACAGACCCAAGAAGGAGATCATGAAGACGGTGCGGTATATCGTCGATACGCCGCGTTTCTTCCACTGCTATGGTCAGGCCGCGGCAAGAGCGGCGCTGGTCGCGGCGGACGGCACGGAGTATTCGACCATGGTCACGGCGGTCTGCGGCAACGGCGTCGAGTTCGGCATCAAGATCGCATCCCTGCCGGGACAGTGGTTCACCGCCCCCGCGCCGATGATGAAGGGCCGCTACACCTCCTCGGAGTTCACCGAGAAGGATCAGCTCCCGTGGATGGGCGACTCCTGCGTCGTCGAATGCTACGGCATGGGCGGCTTTGCCGCCGCGGCAAGCCCCATCGTGTGCAATCTGCGCGGCATGACACTGAAGGAGAGCATCGGGCAGACGAAGGAAATGTACAGGATCACGATGGAGAAGAACTACAACTTCCCCATCCCCAACCTGGACTTCGATTTCCTCCCCGTCGGCATCGATATCCGCAAGGTACTCAAGGAGGGCGTCTGCCCGGCAATTCACGGCGGTATGTTCAACCGTGTCGGCGGCCTGATCGGCGCGGGCATGGCAAGAGTGCCAATGCAGTGCTTTGAAAAGGCGCTGGTCGCCTTTGGTGAAAAATATCTGTGATGAGAATGAAAGAGCCTCGCGGTCCGCGGGGCTTTTTCAAAAAAAGGAAGTGCGTATCAATGAGAGAAAATGTAATTGAGACCATAAAAAAAGAAAAGCTGATCGCGATTGTGCGCGGCATCGCGCCGGAAAAATGCCTGAAGGTCGCCGGAGCCCTCTACGCGGGCGGCTTCCGGCTTGTTGAGATAACCTTTGACCAGAAAAACCCGGATAGCTGGGCAACCACCGCCGCCGCGATCAAAGCCGTCAGCGAGGCGTACAGCGGAACTATGGAGGTCGGCGCGGGCACAGTGACCTCCGTTGAGCTTGTTGAGCTTGCCGCCAGCGCGGGGGCAAAGTATATCATCTCCCCCGATACCAATATCGACGTCATAAAGCGCACGCGGGAGCTTGGGCTTGTGTCCATGCCCGGCGCGCTCACGCCCACGGAGATACTGACCGCTTACAACAACGGCGCCGATTTCGTAAAGCTTTTCCCGATCGCAAACCTTGGTCCCGCGTACGTCAAGGCCGTGCGGGCGCCGATCAGCCACGTACCCATGATGGCGGTCGGCGGCGTAAACGAGATGAATCTCCGGGAGTATCTCGACCTCGGCATGTGCGGCGCGGGCATAGGCGGAAATCTGGTCAACAAAAAATGGGTTGAGAACGGCGAATTTGAGAAAATAACGGAGGTTGCCAGAACGATGGTCTCTATCGCGAAGGGCTGAGTGCGAAAATGAAAGTTGCGCATTTGGGAATCAACGCCGCCAATGCGGAGAACGCCGCGCAGATCGCGGAGCTGTTTCATGTTCTGTTCGGATTTGAGCCGAAGTACGGAAACTCATCCATATTTGTCGGCGACAAAATGATTGAGATCGTAAAGGAAAACGGCAGAGGAACCAACGGCCACATCTGCATCGCTGTGGACGACATGGCAAAGGCGATGGACGAGCTGAATGGAAAAGGCGTCGCGTTTGACGAAAGCTCGGCAAAGTACAAAAACGGAGAGCTTACCGCCATCTACTTCAAAGACGAAATCGCCGGTTTTGCGATCCATCTTCTGAAAAATTAACATACATGAGGAGAAAGTCATGAAAGCAGTAACTTTTGGTGAGATTATGATGCGCCTGAACCCGGAGGGGTACCTTCGCTTCGTGCAGGCGAACAGCTTCGAGGTGAGCTATGCCGGAGGAGAAGCGAATGTCGCGGTTTCTCTCGCGAATTATGGTGTGGATGCCGCCTTTGTCAGCAAGGTTCCGGCACATGAGATAGGACAGTGCGTTGTCAACGAACTGAGGCGCTACGGGGTCGATACGAAGTATCTTCTGCGCGGCGGCCCGCGTCTGGGCGTGTACTACTGTGAAAAAGGCGCGTCCCAGCGCGCGTCCAAGGTCATATATGACCGCGCCGGGTCGTCGATCGCGACGGCAAAGGCGGAGGAATTCGACTGGGATGGCATTTTTGAGGGCGCTGACTGGTTCCACTGGACCGGAATTACTCCTGCTCTGGGCGGCGAGATGCCGGAAGCCTGCCTGCAGGCGTGCAAGGCCGCAAAGGAAAAGGGCGTAACCGTTTCCTGCGACCTCAATTACAGAAAAAAGCTGTGGTCGCGCGAGCAGGCCGGCGAGGTCATGGCAAAGCTGCTGCCCTATGTTGATGTGTGCATTGCGAACGAAGAAGACGCGAAGGACGTTTTCGGGATCGAGGCGGAAAATACCGACATTAACAGCGGCAAGCTCGACCATGCGGGCTATATCAGCGTCGCGCGCCAGATCGCGCAGCGCTTCGGATGCAGGAAGGTCGCCATCACGCTGCGCGGCTCTCTGTCCGCCAGCGATAACGACTGGGCAGGAATGCTGTATGACGCGGCGAGCGACAAGGCCGTGTTTTCTCCCACCTACCGCATCCATATCGTTGACCGTGTCGGCGGCGGAGACAGCTTCGGCGGCGGACTGATTTACGCACTGATGTCCGGCAAGGACGATCAGGCGGCGATCAACTTTGCAGTCGCCGCTTCCTGCCTGAAGCACAGCATTGAGCACGACTTCAACCAGATGAGCGTAGCCGAAGTTGAGGCTCTCGCGGCCGGAAATGCGTCGGGCCGCGTACAGCGCTGATAACTTATCCCCAATTACAATGCTGCTGTCCGATTACCGGACAGCAGCATTTTCTATCGGCGCTGTCCGGAAAAAAGCGGGATTTATCCGCACCATATGGTAGTGTCAAGAGATATGACCGATCAGCTTACAAGAACAGGTACTTCCGTAGGTGCGAATATACACGAAGCGCAGTACGCCCAGAGCAAAAAAGATTTTATTGCAAAGTTGGAAATTGCATTGAAAGAGTCCAACGAGACAAGCTATTGGTTGAAGCTGATGTATGAAACCAAAAGAATTGACCTCGCTTCATACAAATATGCCGAGAAACTGTGCGGCAATATTCGCAGACTGCTGATTGCTTCCTGCAAAACAGCAAAGGAAAACTTGCAATGAAGCGCGTGATGGTAATGGGATATCCCTTATAACAGACAATTGGGGTCAGGCGGCAAGCCTGACCCTAATATATATAAGTGGGGCACCGTCAATTCTGACCTGCCGGCTCCTGAGTGCCGCTTTCCAGAATGGCGAAGATTTTTTCTATCACCTTCAGGTCGTACAGTGCAATAAGAGAAAACCCGCACAGCGGCCACAGGAAGCCGAAGAAGAGAACCAGACGGGGCAGAAGCACGAGAAGCAGCAGCGGCAGCAGGTTCATGGCCGTTACCAGCAGCATTTTCGGCAGATGAGCAATGCTCAGCAGTACCGCGTTGATGACGGTGTCCCGCAGTGTTCCCGGAAAGCGAACCAGCAGGGGAAAAATCAGGCCGGACACCAGGATCAGAGCCAGCGCGCAGAAGCAGATCACCACGATCACTGCCATTCTTACGGGGAAGACCAGATGAACCACGATCCGGTAATCCAGCGCCAGCATACACCCAAGGAAAGCCATCAGCAGCCACAAGACGGTTGCCTGGCGGAAATGGGTGCGGAAGGCACGGAAGAACACCTTTGCGCCGCACTCATCATCCGCCCGGAACGCTGTCAGGGCGGAAACCATGGCGGCGGTGGAAGCGCCGACGGTGAACAGGGGCAGACTGCACAGCAGCCACAGAAGATTGATACGCACCAGCGACACAAAGCTGCCGCACAGGCGCATGAATCTTGAATCGGGAGAGAAATTCATAGGGTACCGCCTTTTGTTATGATTTCTGCTTCTTCGCCTTTTACCATGGGAGTTCCGGACAGCCGGGGCGGGGCGCTGGGGAGGCTTCCGGCCATTTTGTAAAAAATTTTACCAATCTTTATACTTTCCTACAGTATCCGTACCATTGTATCGCCTCCTGGGAGGAATGACCATGCATTTTGTTGCCAAATATTTGACGCGATTTTTGTGGATATTGTACATTTTGACGAACGCTGCTTTGCAATAGTTTCACCAATTCACTAAAAAACTGCGATTTCAAATCAGTGGATAAAATAAAGTTTCATTCATTTACGTAACTATTGACATGAAATGCCAACTTCGCTATAATAATCGCATGCCGCAACGACAATGCCGGAGCGCTAATTTGAACACCAGGAGGATAACAGAAATGAAAAAGATCGTAACCATGCTGCTGGTCGTCGTTATGGTTCTGGGTCTGGCCGCCTGCGGCTCCAAGACCACTACCGAGACCAAGGCTCCCACTGCTGCTCCCGCCGCCACTGAGGCTCCCACGGAAGCAAAGGCGGAACCCGACACCATCGTGATCATGGCTCCCCCCGTCACAGGCAATTACCTGACGAACCTGAAGACCTGGGCAGATGACTTCCATGCCCTGTACCCCAACCTGACCGTGGAGATCATTGAGACCTCCTGGGGCGATCACAACGACAAGCTGTCCACCATGGCGCAGGCCGGCGAGGCTCCCGACATCGCGGAGATCTCCTCCAACGCTCTGGGCACCTACGTGGAAATGGGCGTCGCCATTGACATCGCCCAGTACATGGCCGCTGACCGTCTGGCCGACTACGACGAGAACGCTCTGAAGTACCTGACTCTGGAAGGCACCACCTACGGCCTGCCTCTGTACCTGACCATTCAGTCCATCGGCGCCAACAAGACCATGATGGAAGGCCTGGGCATCGACGTTGCCAAGATCCAGAAGGAAGGCTGGACCTATGAGGAGTTCCTGGATGTCATCAAGCAGGGCACCAAGGACGGCTGCTACGGCTTCGTGTTCGCCAACTCCGGCGTCACCGCTTCCGATATGCTCTACATCTTCGGCGCAGGCGCAGGCCTGAGCAACACCTTCACCCCTGAGCTGAAGTACACCTTCACCTCCGAGAACATGCTGACCCTGCTCAGCGCCATCGAAGAGATGACCAAGTCCGGCTATATGCCCAACTTCGGCGTGGAAGCCGGTCAGCGTATGGTCATGTGCCAGACTGGCAACGCCATGATCTTCGGCAAGGCTATGCCTCTGTTCGAGAACAACTTCAAGAAGAACAACGCTGCTCTGGAAGCCAACGACGGCACCGCCGTTGAGAACTCCCAGAAGATGGATTACGCCTTCCTGCCCGTGCCCACCATGGACGGCTGCGAGGAGTCCTGCTACGGCACCGTGGACGGCCTGATCGCCATGCGGAACAAGAACACCACCGATGAGCACCTGAAGAACGTACTGCTGTTCATGGACTATATCTGCTCCGGCGAGCGCATTGCCGCCTGCATGAACGAGCTGTATCTGGATCCCGTCTGCCAGACCGGTCGTGACGCGCTGGTTCTGGAGGAGGGCCGCGACGCCGACAACCTGGCCACCGCTGCCCGCTGCATCGCCATGGTGCAGGCGCCTCCCGAGGGCGTTACCACCGAGATGACCGCCACTGCCAAGAAGCTGATGGACGAGCAGATCGTTCCCAAGTTCCAGCTGCTGCTGGCCGGCGAGACCACCGCTAAGGATGCATACGATCACATCTGCGAGGCTGCCTTTGCTGCCTTCGGTGAAGAGAACTGCATTACCGGTAAGCTCGGCTAATTGATGGAAAGCCCACCCCACCTTGGTGGGGTGGGCATTTTTGCTATGCAAAAGCATAGCAAAAATAAGAAATGTGCCATTTTCTCGTCCCTGCGGGGCAACCGGAAATGATGCACAAAAACTTCATGCACCGGCATTTGCGCGTTTTCGTGGTGCAGCGTTCCTGCATGAAGTTTTAATACTATTTCCTGATTAAAATCTTAATTTTAATCAGGAAGGCATCGCCTGAAGGCGCTGCCTGTTTTGTGATTTATAAGGAAAGAAATCACAAAACAAGTCTCATATGAACTCCTTGCCCTTCGGGCAATTAAAATCTTTTCTAAAGATTTTAATTGGAGTTCAGTATAAGAATGCTCTGGAAAAATGGCAATGGCTGACAGTGAGGGAATGGTTACCAGCTTTCAGCCGGATTGGCCGTTTCGGAGACTTTGCAACCCTGGGAGGTAGGACTATGAACAGCACAAAACAAAAGCGGCAGCCAGTCCGCCATAAACTGAAGTTTACCAATGAAGACCTGTGGGGCTATATTTTCATCGCTGCCGCCATGATCATTTTCTGCGTCTTCACGCTGTATCCCGTCTTCAGCGCGATCTACACCAGCTTTTTCAATTACAAGCCCTTCGGCTCGGAATTTATCGGCCTGCAAAACTATATTGACACCCTGAAATATTCCAAGTTCAACCTGTTCTACAAGGCCGCGCGGAACACGCTGGTTTATACCGCGGTGGTCGTGCCCTTGTCATTGCTGATGTCCTTCTGCATCTCTGTGATGATCCTGCCCTTCCACAAGAAGGTGCAGTCCGTTTTCAAGGCAATGTATTATCTGCCCGGCATTGCATCCGGCGTCGCGCTGTCCGTGGTGTGGCTGTGGCTGTACGATTCTTCTCCGGACGGCATATTCAACCGGTTGCTGGGTGCGCTCGGCATTCCGGCGCAGAACTGGCTGTCCTCTACCAGAACTTCGATGCTTTCTCTGATCATCATGGCGCTGCTTTCCAGCCACGGTGTTCGGATTATTACCTATATTGCCGCGCTGATCGGCATTGACAACAGCTATTTTGAGGCCGCCGAGCTGGACGGCGCCACTTTCTTCCAGAAAGTGCGCTATATCGTCTGGCCGCTGGTGAAGCCCACGACTCTGTTCCTGCTGGTCACAGGCGTTATCGGTTCCTTCCAGGTGTTCATGAACGCCTACATGATGACCGGCGGCGGCCCGGACAACG
>OLGD01000493.1_pt1 | contig 79946 bp, 61 predicted proteins | sample 1605311 | NCBI WGS metagenome assembly OLGD01 (sample SAMEA3888917, study PRJEB22519) | human gut metagenome | biome: human gut; feature: human-associated habitat; material: faeces | place: Denmark | collected 2010
ATTTTCACCCGGGTTCTCTCCTCCGAGGAGATTGCACAGCTGTACGGTGAGTTTCTGAATCGGTAAATTCATCGATTTGCCCGAAATGCAGGCGAACGGCGGAAAAAAAGCATTCCATGCTGCTGAACGCCGGCGCAACAATGGCTCATGATGCGTCGCGTCCGGGAGAGAGGGCGGAGGGGTTCCGGAAGAAACCACATAAGAACTTGCATTCAAAATCCACTTTTCCCGGCAATTTTCCATAGGGAGGCGAGATCATTCAGCCGGAATGCCGACTCCAGCATCTTCCCGGCGAGTAGGAGAGCTCTCGAAGAGCGCGTCCCTCCGGCCGCGGCATTATGGCCTTATTCTACACAAATTTATCGAAATGAATGCAAAAAAGGGCCGTCGCATACCGTAATGAGGGGGGCAACAGCCCTTTTGCTTCAGGGGACTAGTTTCAGCAGCGGACCACGCCCTTGATGAAGTTGCCGCGATGGAGCTCCATATCCTCGTTGGCCTTGTCAAATTCCTCCATGGAATAGTAGTGAGTCGTCATGCCGGTGAACTTCCAGATCCCCCGCGAAAGCAACATCAGACAGCGGCGGCAGAGCCCCGCTTCGTACATGATCCTGCGCTCATGGCAGTTGATCGTGTCGATCGCCTTGAAGTTCCACAGCTTGTAGTCGATGGTGCGTGGCCCGTTGTTGTGGTATCCGCCGATGCCGACTCGGCCGTGCGCGCAGACCAGTTCGCCCGCCAGCTGCAAGCCGTCCTCGGTGCCGGTGAACTCCATCACGTGCGGGAAGCCGATGCCGAAGATGTCGGTCTTGTGTCCGTCGCGGGTCAGGTCCGGCGTGCCGATCGCCGTCCAGTCGAGCCGGTATTCCGCCGGAATCTCCTCCGGCGCGAGCACCTCGGTCGCCCCCATTTTCTTCGCATTTTCCCGCGCCTCCGGGCGCTTGTCGATCGCGACGATGTCACCGTAGCCCATCGCCCGGAAGAGGGTGATCATGCCCAGCCCCATGTAGCCGGCACCCACCACAGCGATCGGGTCGCCGAGCGTGGTCCACGGCATTTTCAGGGCGGCGGAGAGCAGACAGGCGAGCGGTTCGACGATGGCGTCCTCGTCCTTGAGGTTGTCCGGCACGTGACAGGTCTTCTCCGGCTCCATGACGATGTATTCGCGGTATCCGCCGCCGCCTAGGCCGGTCACCCGGTCGCCCTCTTTGAAGTCAGCGACGTTCCGTCCGCACTTCGCCACGACGCCGACCGTCTCGTGGCCGAACACTTCACCCGGCTTTGCGGTCGACCACGGATACCACTCCGAATGGCACATCCCGGTGTAGGTGACTTTGACCAGCAGCTGGTCGTCGTTGATTGCCGGAACCGGAACATCGATGATCTTACTTCTGCGGGGACCGGTCATGACGATCTGTTTCATGAATTCAACTCCTTTTCTGGTTGAAGGCCGTTTTCGCGGTACGAAGCGTACGCGCAGGACGTGTTTCCTGCAATTTAGTCCGCAGTTCCGCTTGCATTTCGTTTGTTTATAGTATACTTTCCGGAAAAGAATATGACTTCTCGAAAACAATCAAAAAACTATGCGTTTTCAATCAAAAGATGAGAATCCGTACCGCACGGAACAGTTTCAGCGGATCCCGGTGAACGAAGATTTCCCGGTGGGAGTGCCCGATTTCAACACGCGGGACGAGCATCCCGATATCGGTCCGCATATTCACGACCTGTTCGAAATCGGCTACTGCTTCGATGGAACCGGACTCTTTCTGATCGGCGACAAGATCCTCTCCTTCAAGGCGGGAGACGCCGTTGTCATCAACACGCACGAAGTGCACATCGCGCGCGGCACCCCCGGCAATACCACCAGCTGGGGATTTCTGCATCTCGATCCGGTCCGCCTGCTCGCGGACAATCTCGGCAGCTATTCGGAGAATCTGAAACTGTCGCACTACTGCGGCGCATCGTTCCGCAACATCATCGACGGCGAGACCCATCCGGAAATCACCCGGTGTATTCTGCAGATTCTGCTGGAGGTCCGCGACCGGCCGGAACACTACCGTTCGATGGTCCGCAGCCTGACCTGGCGGCTCATGCTGCTGCTGAACCGTTATTACAACGTCAACGAGTCGATCGATCCCCGGCAGGATTACCGGGATATTGAACGCATCATGCCGGCGCTTCGTTTTCTGAACGACCACTACAACGAGAATGTCGGCATTACGAAGCTTGCGGAGCTCTGTTTCGCGAGCGAATCGAACTTCCGCAAGCTGTTTCACCGCGCGATGGGATGCGCACCGCAGCCCTATCTGCAACGGCTCCGGCTCAACGCGGCCGCAGCGCTGCTGAAGAATTCGGATGCGTCGATCCTCGAAATCGCGCAGCGCTGCGGCTACAACAACCTGTCAAACTTCAACCGGCAGTTCCGGGAGCGGTTCGGCACTCCGCCGCGCTCCTTCCGGAACGGGCAGGGGCTGACCGCCGCCCGGCTGCTGAATTGATCCGCCCGGCGGTCAGTTCCGTTTCTGGCCGTTGGCGAAATACTCCAGAAGTTCCGGCCGGACCGGCGGGATATCCATCGGAATATTGCCGTGGCGCATCGAATGGTGGGCCATCGCTCCCGCCGCAACCGCGTTGCGCGCCGCAACCGGGGAGACGACCGGATTTTTGCCGGTGCGGACGAAGTCGAAGAACGCGTTGACGATCTCAGGATCCGAGCCGCCGTGGCCCTCGTCAGTGGCTTTGAGATGGTAGATGATGTCCGGTTCGCTGCGCGAGCCCCGCCGGGTCCAGACGTGGATCCGGCAGTCGCCGAAGTCACCGATGTTCTCGACCCTGCCGCGGGTGCCGATGAAGGTATAGTTCCGTTCGGCGTCCGGCGTGTACATGCACTGTTCGTAGGAGGCCTGCACTCCGTTGTCCAGTTGCATGAGCATCATGTTGTGATCTTCGACGTTCAGATCCGGATCAAGCCCCTTGAGTTCCAGCGGCGGCCAGCATCCCGGATCCCAGGAGATTTTGCGGTCCGGCGCCTCTCCCGGAGCCAGACGGCCGGTGGTGCGGTTGTAGACGGAGAGCCGCCCCATGCCGACGACGCGGGTGGTGTAACCGCCCGCCAGCCAGTGAATTACATCGATGTCGTGTGCGCCCTTCTGCAGCAGGAGGCCGTTGCAGGTTTCACGGCGGGCACACCAGTGACGGAAGTAGCAGCTGCCGTAGTTGATGAAGTGACGCACCCAGACGCTCTGAATTTCTCCGATGAGGCCGGAGTCGATAATCTCTTTCATCTTGAGAATCGACGGCACGTAACGCATATTGTGCCCGATGAACAGCTTGGATCCGGTCCGCCATGCGGTTTCCAGAATCCGGTCGCACCCCTCCACCGAGAGCGCCATCGGCTTTTCCAGATAAACCGCCTTGCCCGCTTCGAGTGCGGCGACGGCGATCTCCTCGTGGTATTGGTCGCGCACCATGATGCAGACGGCGTCGACGTCGGGGTTGGCAAGCAGTTCCTTCCAGTCCGAACAGAGATATGCCCGACTGTCCGGATGTTCCTCCCGGTAGCGTTCGAGCATGGCGGGATTGCGGTCACAGACCGCGCTCATTTCCGCGGTATCGCGCGGATAGTTTTTTTCAATCAAAGCCGCGCGGAGTGAGAAATCCGCGCCGATCAGTCCGATGCCGGTCTTTTTCATTGCGCACCTTCCTGTTTTTGCATGAATTCGGTTCGAAGTTTGATGGCGTTGCCGCGAAAGAATTTCTCCTGCTCTTCCGGCAGGCCCCAGCGATAGTAGAGACTGCCGACGAATTCGAAATAGAGCTGCCAGAACTCCGCCAGGCGCAGTGCGCGCCGGTTGCAGGCTTCGACTCCGTAAAATTCGTCGGTGGCGAAGTGGATTTTGTCGTTGAAGAACCGGTTGGTGCCGTCGTGGGCGCGTCGGTCGAGAATCTCCCGCAGGGCATCCACCGAACGCAGGTACCCGCTCACATCGCAGCGGATGTTTCTGTAGTAGTAGAGGTTGTGCTGCATCTCCTCCAGATGGGGATAGCCCTGATGGCCGGCGATGATCTGAAGCTCTGGGAACGCTTCGGCGATTCCCGCCAGATGGAGCGGACGCATGTTTTCCGGCCCGAAGCCGTGCGGCCGTGCCGGATCGTAGGGAGAGCCGTGTGCGATGAGACCAGTATGGAACAGGATCGGCATGCCGAGCTTCTGCGCCCGTTCGTAGAGCGGATAGTATCCCTCGAAGTTGTAAGGATGGAGCTGTTTGTACGGTTTCAGGCCGACGAAGCCCATCTCGCGGAGTGCATCGATCCGGTCCGGTTTGTCGTGGTCCAGGTCGAGGAAACCGAAGGCGAGGAAGAATCCGTCGTAACGCTTGACCGTGTCGAGCAGCTCCTGCCGGTCGGCCAGCCGGATGTTGTCGAGTGAACCCACGCCGGAGAGATCCATCAGCCAGATCTGCTCGAAGACGCCGGACTCGACGATCCGGTCGATTCCCTGCGCCTGATGGGCGAGATGAGCGTGCGCGTCGATCAGTTTCATACCGGTCTCCCGTCAGATATTGAACTTCGGGGCGGTGGCGGTTTTGACGTCGGTGACGATCAGCAAATTCCGGTGGTGCCGTGCGTGAGTGACCGGATAGTCGTCGCCGGGTTCGCCGAGTGCGGAGATGCGCAGCACGGTGTTCGCCCAGAAGAACTCCTGTGATTCGTTGCGGGTCATGAGCAGCATACGGCGTGCGCCGAGACACTGTTTCATGCCGAGGGTAATGGCGCGGCGGGGGAAGTTTTCCAGATTGCCGCCGACCCCCTTGTGGCGGGTGGCGTCGATTGTGCGGGTGAATTCATTGATCGAGAGGATGCGCGGGTCGGAGTCGCGGACGCCCGGTTCCGGTTCGTTGAAGGCGACGTGACCGTGGATGCCGATTCCTCCGTAACAGACTTCGATCCCGCCGGCCTCTTCGATCATGCGGGGGAGTGCGGCGATGTTCTCCGGTGAGGGGAAGATGATCTGTTCGCGGGGCATGAGCAGATCGGGGCGGATGCGGTTGAAGAGGAGCGGGCCGATCTGGCCGCGGAAACTCAGCGGATGGGTCTCCGGGATGAGCCGGTCGTTGTCGTCGCAATATTCATCCATGAAGAAGAAGCGGACGTTTTTCAAACTGAGGTTGAGATAGTTGATCTTCTCCGCCATGATCCGATAGGGCTGAGTTGGTCCGACCGGCATGATGAATGATACAATTTTATCACCCTGAGCCGCTTTTTGAAATTCCCGGACCATCTCGTCGGCGAGGAACTCATAGACCTCGTCGAGCGTTTCGAACACCTTGAGCTGCCCGGCGGCTTCCTGGACCAGTTCTTCCACGGAGAGTGCCAGGATTCTTCTCACTTCTTCGGAACGTTTCATGTTTTTCCTCCTTGTTCCGGATTTCCGCCCGGACCGTTTTTTTCATTTCATGGGGCAGGCGGATGATTCTCCGCCGACCTTCGATGTTTCCGGTTGCAATGATACTATAAGCGTGTATTTTAAAAAAGAAAATAATAAAATTGATGCATTTTTGTCACAAATGACGCAATTGGGGGAAATATGGGGAAAATCAGGATTCTCAGCCGTCCGGAACCGAATACTCTGCCGGATTTCCCGCTGCCGTTCCATGTCCGTTCGGTGGGGAGCAATGACAGCGACTTCGGCTGGAAGGAAACGGTTCCCGGAGAGAAGAAACAGTTTGTTCAGCTTTTCTGGACCGTGGCGGGGAGCGGACGCATCGTCCTGCCGGACCGGGAGTTCGTTACCTGTGAAGGGGAGGTGTTTCACCATCTGCCGGGCGAGGACCACAATCATTTCACCATCGGCCGGAAATGGCATTACTACTGGTTTACGCTGGATGGCGCGCAGGCGGCGGATTTCATCACCTCCTATGGTTACGGAGCTGGATCACACTACGCCGGAGAGTGTCCGGTGAAGCTGTTCCTCGAACTGGAACTGCTTCTGCAGGAACGCACGCCCTACGCCCTTCGTCACGCGGTCTCGGTGGCGGCGGAAATTCTCGCGCTTGCTGGCGGGCGGCTGCACGAGCGCGGTGGTCGTGACATCGTTCGGAGGTTCATCGAGATTGCGCAGGAGTCCCCGCTGGATACCCGGCTGAGCGCTTCCGCGGTTGCCCGGAAACTGGGAGTGCATCGTACAACACTCAACCGTCTTTTTCTGCGCGAGATGGGGATGACGCCCGGAAGCTATTTGCAGGAGCTGCGGCTCCAGCATGCACTTTCGTTGCTGCGGGAGACGGAACTGCCGATCAAGGCGATTGCTGCGGAATGCGGTCTGCCGTATGCTGGTTATTTCTGCCGTTTGATCCGGCGCATAACAGGGCTGCCGCCGGTTGCCTACCGGAAACAGAGCGGGGTGGATTGAGCGGAACGGAAGGGGGTCAGCGCCGGTCGTTGCGGAAGTTCCCGGGGGAGATGCCGCGGAGTCTCCGGAATTCGGCGGAGAAATAGAGAGGCTTCTGATATCCGAGCCGGAATGCGATTTCCTTGACCGGAAGAGTGGTTTGCATCAGCAGCTCTTCGGCTCTCTTCATGCGCTGTTCCAGCCGGTAGTGGTACGGGGTCATCCCGAAAGTCTGCTGAAATTTCCGATTCAATGTGGGCAGTGAGAGGTGGAAGCAGCGGGCGACCTCCTCCATCAGCAGCGGTTCGGCGGCGGTTTCCTCGAGGAAGTCGCGGATGGCGCACAGATCCTGGGGCAGCGGCCGGGGCTGGTGGGCGTTCGCGAGAAATTGCAGCAGTTCAAAACAGATTCCCGAGTTGACTTCTCCGCTGCGGGGATCCTGAAGTGTTTCATGGATCAATGGTTTCAGGCGGTCGAAGATTTCCTGCAGCCGTTCGCCGTCGGCCAGCGGGAACACGTCGGTCCGGTCGAGATGCAGTTGTTCGAGCAGCGGTGTGAGCCCGGAACCGTGCAGAACGAAGGTCATGAGGCGGGTCGGCTTCCCGGGCTGAAAGTAGTAATCGTGATTGCGGTTGCGGTGCAGCAGACAGAGGTCGCCCTTTTCGGCCGCGAAGGCGCGTTTGCCGCTCCGGAACCACAGCTCCCCCTCCATGACGTATTCGATCGAAAGAAACGGCTGGTGGACCCGCCGGATGTAGCGGAACTCGTTCCACAGCATGATGGAGCAGAAGGTCGCATAGAGGACCGGGCGCGGTTCGGAGTGAAAGTGTTTCCAGTATTTTTCGATCCATTTATCCGCCCCGCAGGCGTAGACGACGTATCCTTTTCCGTCATAGCGTTCGACGGAAACCTTCTGATTCAGAAACGGTGACAGATCGAAAATCGGGCGCATATGATGTTTTTCATATATTTTTTACATTATTTCCTATCTAAAATACCATTTCTCCAGAACTTTTCAAGCGGGATTCTGGTATACTATGTAGCGTGGACGGAACAACCAGGAAAGGTGAGACGATGCTGATTGCCGAGACGAAGACGCCTCCTGCGGGCTGGAACAGTTTTGATTGTTACATGGGGTCGATCAACGAGGAACAGGCTCTGGCCAATCTGGAACTTTTTCTGAAGAAACTGAAGCCGGCCGGATATGAGTATTTCTGTCTTGATGCCGCCTGGTATGCCGACGGCGATCAGGCGTGCAACGAACGGCTGCGCCGGGTCGGGCAGTGCCGCAACATGCATATCGATTCCTTCGGTCGTTTTGTGCCGTCGCCGGTGAACTTTCCGCATGGGCTGCGCACTCTTGCCGACCGCTGCCATGAGAACGGCGTCAAATTCGGCGTCCACATCATGCGGGGGATGCCGCGCATGGCGCTCGAGCGGAACACGCCGATCAAAGGAACCGATTTCCGGGCGCGTGACATTTACGACCCCGACAACTTCTGTCCGTGGTGTAAATACTCGGTGGCGACCGACGCTTCGCATCCGGGCACGTTTGCCTATTACCGGAGTGAGGTGGAATATCTCACTGAGGAGCTGACGGTGGATTTCATCAAGCTCGATGACGTGGTGGAGCATCCGGACCATGTGGCGCTGTTCGGAAAGGCGCTGGATTCGGTTTCCCGGCCGGTTCTGCTGAGTCTCTCGCCGGGGGCGGAGGATATCTGGCGCGGCAGTTGGAGGGAGTATGTGCCCTGCGGCAACATGATCCGGGTGACGCCAGACGCCTGGGACGACGACCGGACCAATCTGCTCAAATTACGTCGCTGGTATGAGTTCGAGGATCTGAGCGGCCCATCGCTGTGGGCTGATCTGGACATGCTGCCGCTGGGGGCGTTGCAGGTGACGGTATCGCCGGAACTTCCTATGGCGCAGGGATCTGCACGGCAGAGCAAGCTTACTCCGATCGGGAAAAAGGTGATGATGACGATCTTTGCAATGAGCTGTTCGCCGCTGATTTTCGGCGGGGATCTGCCGCAGACGCCGGAGGAGGACATCGCGCTGGCGACCCATCCGGAGATGTTGCGCTGCAACCGGAACGGCGTTGTGGGGAAGCGGGTCAGTCTGATGCGCCGCATCGACGTCCGCAAGGCGCCTTGCAAAGAGGACTCTTCCCACGGCTGGCTGGGGATTTTCAGTTTGAACGCTGATGAGCGGCGGGTGAAACTTTCTGCGTCGCAACTGGGATTTGAAACCATTCCGCCACTGTACGACATCTGGGGGGAATACCCGATTCACATCGGTCCGGAAGGGGTGCTGGAGCTCTATCTTCAGCCATACGACTGCGCATTTTTGAAATATTGATGGTTCTTCCGGCAATCTGATTCGACGGCAAGGGACGAAAACGTCCCGCAGGGGTGGATTGTGCCCGGAGAGGAAGGAATGAAGAATATTTTTCGGGAACAACAGGGAAGTGCTATGGGAGAGATTGCAATTCGATGCCCGAAGCGGGGAACGGCCTGTTCCCGGCAGATCAACCAGGTTTTCAATGAGGCGCCGAACGGTTCCCGGATCTTGTTTGAACCGGGCGAGTATCTCATTGATGAAAAACTCCTGCTGTGTGACCGGAAGAATCTGTTTCTCGACGGTGCGGGGGCGACGCTCGTCCTGCGCAACGACCGCGAACGGAACTACCGGTACAGCACCGACGGCATCCATGTGGAGCGTTGCAGTGACCTTATCATCGCCAATTTCCGGATCCGTGCCCAGTTCCCCTCCAATACCGGTTACCGGGTGTTGGCGATTACGCCGGAACATGTTGATATTCAGTGTCACTCCTCGGTCCCTCTGTCGGGAAAGGAGCAGTTCATTACTACCGCCATGTTCGGGGAAAGCGGCCGTCCGCTCGGGCTCTACTGGTTTTCCACACCGAATCAGGAGGGCATTCACAGCGTGCTGGCTGATGAGCTGACCACCACGGCTCCGGAGTTGGTGGATACGCCGCACCAGCCGCTCGGCGGCAACCGGTTCCGGATCTTCCATCCCCGGGAATTCGCCGGCACGCTTCGGCCGGGGATGCATGGCACATTGCTTCACACCAATTACGGACTCTCCTGCTTCGTTTTCCGGGACTGTTCGGGGGTGACGATCGATTCGGTGGAAATTCAGGACTTCGGCGGCATGGGATGCGTCATTCTGCCGCGCTGCCGGGATTTTACTTTCCGCCGGTTTCGCTGTCGGACGCCTGACCGGGAACGGCAGCCTTATTCCTGCACACTTGACGCAATCCACACCACCGGCCTTGGAGGAAAGCTTCTGATGGAGAACTGTTCTTTCGAAGGGGTCGGCGATGATATTGTAAACACCCACGCTGTACCGCTCCATGTGGTTGCAAGGCACGGGGCGGAGCTGGGGCTGCGTTTGGACAAACCAGGAGCGCGTTTCCCGGAACGGTGGGGGAGGGGGGGGGATCTGCTCGCGGTCTATGACGGAGAAAATTTCCGGCGGAAAACGCCGGTGGTGATCCGCTCCATCACGCAGGACCGCCTGACGGTGGAATCCTCCGCCGGAACGGACGAGGTACAGGTGGGGGATTACCTCCTGAATACCGCCTACTGTCCGGAGATCACGGTGCGGAACTGTGTCGCGGTCAACTGCCGTTCCCGCTTCTGCCTCGAGGCGGCGAAGAGGGCGGAATTCTCCGGTAACTACTTCGATATGTGCTCATTCAAGGCGCCGATCTACATCAGCTGCTCATTCCGGCGCTGGGCTGAGGCGGGAATTGTGGAAAACATCTCCATCCACGACAACGATCTTTTCTGCACCCGGGATCCGCTGGATGTCGAGACGCACCGGGAGGCGGTATGGGTGCGCATCGGCGAACCGGAACCGGAGCGGGTTCGGAATCGCTACCGGAACATCCGGATTTTCCACAACCGCATTAGGGGTGAGGTGGCGGTGTCGCACACCGACGGCCTGGCGATAGAGGAAAACTGGTTCGACATGGCTCCGGAAAAGGCGGTACGAACGGAATTCTGCACACAGGTTCGTATCGAAGCAAACCTGCACCGCAATCCTTCTGAAAAGAGCTTTTTATCATTATTTTCAACCATTTAAAAAAGAGAGGTGAAACGATGCGCAACCGATTCTTTCCCCGAGAATTCCATCCACGACATCCGGCTTCCTTTTTTCCTTTTCCCACATCGTCAGCAGTTCGTCCGGTCCGGTCCCGTCGGAATTTTACTTTGATCGAACTTCTCGTCGTCGTTGCGATCATCGCCATTCTTGCGGCGCTGCTGCTGCCCGCGTTGAACCGGGCGAGGGAGAACGGCCGCGCCACCTCCTGCACCTCGAACATGCGCCAGATCGGCAGTGCGGTTGCGCTCTATGCCGCGGACAACAACGATCTGCTGGTGCCATGGTATTACAAGGACGATGTTTCCGGAACCGCCTGGCGCTGGACCGTGCTGCTCTGGGGAAAGACGCCCACAAAGGCGAACAGCATGTACTACAAGGGAACCTATCTGAATGTGGCTCTTTTCATCTGTCCGACGCAATCAATGATCAAACCGGAGGAGACGAGCCGGAACGTTGCGTCGCCGGGGATCAACGAGCCGGGGCAGTCCGGGTGGGGCTGGTGGAATTATTACTCTCATTACGGGGTCAATATCGATCTCTATCCAACGGCAAGTACGACGGAATTGCCGAGGAGCTACCGTCTGGGGTATTACCGCAGCCCCTCGCTCAAGTTGTGGCTGACCGACGCCAATTACAGTTACGGGGGCGGCCTGTATGAACCGCGTCTGGGGTATTACCGGTGGATGTCGGATACATCCGGCGTTCCTGCTTCCTCCTCCGGCTGGGGAATCCCGAGCGGACGCCATTCCCGCTCTATCAACACCCTCCATCTGGATGGCCATACCGGCAAGATCAGAATTCTCAATCAGAGTGCACCCTATCTCTCCCCGGGATTGAGACGCTCTGAAGATAAGGCATCACTGCTCGGTTATACGAAGTGATGGAAATTTACGGATTTAGGATTTAAAAAAAAGGAGTTTGTTGATGAAGTTATCTCTGGTGTTCATGTTATTTTCCATCTTGCCGGCAGTATCGGCCGGACGTCTGCTGATCGATTCCGACGGGACGCTCCGGAACGAGAAGCATGAGCCGCAATTTTTGACCGGCGTCGTCATGTCGCATCAGACGACGGCAGAAATCACCCGGTTCGGGAAAAAATTTCGCGGCTGTTACCCGGAAGAATACCGCTGGATCTATGAGACGTTGCCCACTGTGGAGTACTGGAAAAAGCTCGGTTTCAACTCCGTCATCTCCATGAACGACCGATATGCCCTGCGGATCTTCTTCCCCGATTACGAGCAGAATCGGTCGATGGATCCCTACACCCACTACGACCGCGGCATCCGTACACTGGGATTGAAGAAAAGCCGGCTGCATTGGAGCTCCGAGCCGGTGGAACAGCTCAAAACGCTGCTCCGGAGCTACCGGGATTTTCCGTTCTTCGCCGACTGTTACCAGCCGACGGGCGGGTATCGTCCTGATCTGGATAAGCTGTTCCCTCCGGAGGTGCTGACGAAACGCCGGATCACTTCGCATCCGCGGGACATTCCGTTTCAGCTCGGGTCCCCTGAGGGGCGTGATCGGCTGTTCCGGCTCTACACCTACATGGTGAAGAGTTACACGGAACTCGGCGTTTCGCCGCTGGCCTACCGGATGATTACCGAGAACCGCTACCGGGACTACTCCGACGGCAACCGGAAACGGTTCGAAGAGCGGCTGCGGAAAAAATTCGGAACGCCGGAGGCGATGAACGCCGCGTGGAACACCCGTTACGCTTCGTTCGGCGATGCGGCGAAACTTTCGGAGTCGAAACAGTACTACTCCGTTCCGGCAGAGGTTGAATTCAGCAAAATGGAGCAGGAGCAGGCGGCATCTGCGTTTGCCGAACTTCACAAGTTGGTGAAACAGCTTGACCCCGGCTCGTATGGTATCGCAGTGCAGAATCTCGGGCGTCACATGTACCGTGACATCACCTGCAACTTCAACCTTTACCTCATGAATCAGCCGCTGCAGGTTGTTTCGTCCGGAACTGGCAACTACACTTTCAACAATCTGGAAAATGTTTCCGATGAAACCCCGTTCGGCGATGCTCCCTCAGTGTCGGAGGAATTGAAGGAGTCGCTGATCCGCGAAGCGTTCTACCGCACGCTCGCCCGGAACAAGCTGCTGGTCAATCTGGAGGCGTACGGTGCCGGGGCCAGGGTTTCGGCGCAATCGTTCCATTCGGTTCTCTGGCGGGAACTTGCCACCGGTCACGCCGCAGTCGAATTTCATGGGTGGGGAGGGCTGCGGGACGATCCGGCCAATAAGAATCCCACCAGCTTCAAGCTGCTCAACCCGAACGCCGCTCCTCCGGAATCCTTTGCCGGGGTCCGGGCGATGCGGAAAGAGGCGGAGCCGCTGCTGGATTTCTTTGCGGTGCGCGGCAACCGGCCCCGGGCGGAGATCGCCTTTCTCTTCTCCTACCCGACCGTGCTGCTGGATCACGCCATGCGGCAGCGCAACACCGCGTTTCTGACTGAACTTGCGGTACCGCTCACCTTTCAGCACTACGCATACGATGCGGTGTTCGAGGAGGCGATTCCGCAAACTGACCTGAGCCGGTACCGGATCCTTTTCGCCGCGGGCGTCGCCGGAACTTATGATGCCACGCTCCCGGCGCTGGAAAAGTTCGTGAAGGAGGGCGGCACGCTGGTCCTCTCCGGCGCGGCGATGGACCGCAACGAATACGGTGTGCCGATTCGGAATCCGCTCTCCGATGGAATCACCTTCCGGAACCGCGCGAACGGTAAACTCGGGCTGGTGAAGCCGCTCGGCATCGTGGCGAAGGACTCCCGGTCCCTGAAGCTCTCTCCGCCCTGGAAATCCCTCGCCGAGGTGAATGGTTCGCCGATTCTTGCGGTGCGCGACTACGGCCGGGGGCGGGTGTACGCCTTCTCCGGAGAGATGCAGGACTACGCCCGGGCGGTGCTGCTGAAGGAGGTGCTTGCGCCGGTGACGAAACTCGCTCTGGTTCGTGCCGTCGATCGGGACGAAGAGGTGCCGAACATCGAGATCATCAAGGCGCGTTCCGGTTCGCTCACGGCGTGGTACATCAACAACGTCAATTCGACGACGAAACAGATCCGCCTCTCCGCGCCCGAACTTGCCGGAATGGCGGTGGTCGATCCCATTGCCCGGGAACGCTATGCGGTGGAGGCTGGTTCCGTTCTGTTGAAGGTCGATTCCGCCCGTTGCCTCATTCTGGTTACCGGGCCGGAGGCGGATTTGAGACGGCGATTCGGTGAGATGCCGGCCGTTTCACCGGCGGAGATCTCCCGTCGGTATGAGGCGGAAATGGAGCGGCTTCGGAAGGCAGGGCGGAACATTCGCCCCTCGCTCCATGTCAGCATCGAAAATTTTGCCAATGCCGGATTCGACAACGCGCAGAAGTGGGAGACCGATACCGCCTGGAAGGAGGATGGGAAACGGGATCTCGTCCAGCTGCCGTTCCATGAGAATCCGTTCGGCGATTTGCGGTTTGAGATCATCCGCTTCGACTACAACGAGAATCGGAGCTGCATCGCGCTCAAGTCGAAGAACAGCCCGGAGTATCCCGTCGCGGTGAAGAACATTCCGCTGACCGGGCGTTTCGCCTCGGTTGCGTTCCTGCTTGGCGGTACCCATGTCCGGCCCGGAGAGACGGCGTTGGAGATCCGCTTTCACTTTGAGGACGGCAGCTCCATCACGGTTCCGGTGGTGGCGGGGAAGGATTTCGGCAGCTGGATGCTCGAGAAGAACTCTGAAGAACTGAACCGCAACTGCGTCTGGAAAAACCGGGATAACCGCGGACTGTTCGTCTTCGAGTGGTTCAATCCGGAGGCGGCGAAGCCGCTCGCCTCCATCAATCTTATCTCACGCAGCGGGGAGACTACTCCGATAATCTGTGCGATTACGGCGCTTCCTTCGGTCTACCGGAAGAGTTACCGGCACCGGATCGAGCTTTCCGAGGCGATGCCGCGCACCGAGCGGCCGGAGCGGATGCAGTGGGATGGGGACATCCTCCGTTCGAAGACGAATTTCGTCTGGATCTTCACGCCGAAAGGAAAGACGCTCCCGCTGACGGAACGACAGTGGAAGAACGCGGTTGTCCGCTTCTCCATTGCGATGGAGCCGAATGAGTACGGCGTACGGCTCGCGTTCGACCGGATGGGAATGGGGCCGCGTGGACTGCGCAACGGTCGTGCAATGCAGCCCTCACCGAAATCCTGGACCTTCACCGACAACACACTGTCACCGTTTATTCGGGGCAAGGGAAGCACCGGGAAATGGGTTGAGGCGGAAATCCCGCTCTACAACGCAAGCTGTACCGGTGAGGGTATTGAACCGCTGGAAGAGCTGACCTCTCTGATGTTTTCCAGCTTCATCAAGGCGCCGATCAAACTGCGTTTCCTGCGCATCGAATACGACGATTGACGGGGAGGTTCAGCCGCCGATCGGCAGGGAGTTCTGCCGGTGGATGAGTTCGGTGAGCTTGACCACGTTGACGCCATCCTCCATCGTAATCGGATAGGGGATTCCGTTGCGGATGGCGTCATAGACATCCAGCCACATCGTGTCCTGCGAGTAATAACCGGTCGCCTGCGTGCCGACGCCGGACTCCTTCCGTGCTCCCTTCTGCAAGGTGTGACCACGGCCCGCTTCGACCGGAATCTCCTCGCTGATCAGTTCCAGATGTTCCTGGTTGCCGTAGAACAGCGGATAATTTCCCTCTTCCGCATGGATTTCCGGCAGCTGGAATCCCGGCTTCAGGTATTTGAGACGCAACACCTTGCCTTCGTTCGGCACAGTCAGCGCTCCGCGGTCGCCCCAGACCTCGTACAAGTTCCCCGGCAGCGCACAGGCGGAGGAGATTTCGATATCCGCGACGCAGCCGTTTGCCGCCTTCAGCAGGATCTTGATCTGATCGTCGGCGTCGCCGGCGGAGAAGTTGTGCTGAAGATCGCTCCACACGTCGACCACCGGCGAGCCGAGCAGCTGAAGCGCCTGATCCAGAATGTGCGGGCCCCAGTTGTTCAGCATTCCGCCGCAGAAACGGTTCAGCGTCTGCCAGTCCCGCCGTCGGCAGTAGATGGGGTGCCGGTACAGCTTGATCATGGTGATTCTGCCGAGAATTCCCTGCGAGAGAATCCGCCGGATGTGGTTGAACTCCGGTTCGTAACGGCGGTTGAACCGCAGGAAGAGCCTGCCCGGATAACGCTCGGAAGCCTCCTTGAGACGCATGACCTGTTCGACGCTCACGGCGATCGGTTTTTCAATGACCACGTATTTCCCGGCCTCCAGCGCCTGAATCGCCTGCGGCGTGTGGTCCGCATTGCGGGTGGCGATGGTGACGAGTTCGACCTCCGGGGCTGCGAGCAGCTCCGGGAGCGTGGCGAAGGTGCGGATGCCCGCCGCTGCGGGGGGCAGATCGAGAAGACGGTCGGGGGCGGTGTCGCACCCGGCGGTGATTTCGAAGAGGTCCGGATACGAGGCGAGTTCCGGGATGTGCATCTGGCGCCCGGCGCGACCGAGGCCGCAGATCCCGACTTTGATTTTCGGCTTCATTCCAACTCCTTTTGGCTGTACAAGAGCATCAGACATCGAGGCTGAAAAATAATATACCACGTCCCGGTGGAATGACAATGCAGAAAATCGACAATGATTTGTACAAAAGGGATGTTCCGGATCCGGCGAGGAACTCCTCCCTGCCGGAGCCGGAACATGGAGGTTTTTACAGCGGTACGCCGTTCGCCCGGAGCGCGGTTTGGATCCGGCCCGGTTCGAGTTCATGCGGAGAAACCTTATTTTCCAGCGAGAGCGCGGCGGCGGTTCCGGCTGCTTCGCCGATGGCGAAACAGGTGCCGATGACGCGCGCCGAAGCCATTGCGATGTGAGTCGCCGAAATGCAGCGTCCGGAGACGATCAGATTCTCGACCGTTTTCGACAGCAGAGTGCCGTACGGGATGTCGTAGAAGTCGTTTTCCGGCAGGAACGGGGTTCTCGGGAGCTGGTCGGAGCAGCGGCTTTTCATGATGCACCGCCGTTTCTGGAACTGCTCGACCTTGCAGTTCGCCGAGCAGAGCGAGTCGCGCTGACGGCCGGGATAGATGTTGCCGAGCGGGCAGTGGATGTCGATCCACCAGCAGCCGCGGGCGATGGTGGTGTCGGGATGTTTCCGGCACTCCATGACATCTTCGTCGGAGAGCTGATAGAGCCCGGTGATCTGACGGGTTTCCCGGACACCGACGACGAACGGGAAGTCGATCAGATAGGCATTTTCGAACCCCGGAACGTTCTTTCTGGCAAAATCGAACATCTCCCAGGTGTCGCGGCGGATCTTGAATTCGGCGCGGGTGAGGTCCGGCATGCTGGTGCCGTCGCCGGCGGCGCGGGTGGTGTCCGGGGAGACCTCGTCGAGCCGGACGGTCGAGCCGACCTCGTCGATCCAGTTGGTGCCGCGCGAGTGGACCTCGCCCCGGCGGATGCCTTCTGCGACGATTTCGTTGCCGCGGTCGATCTCCTCCTGGGTGCGCGGGCGAACTCCGCCGATCCGGAAGCGGGTGCCCATCGACTGGGTCAGGCCGTCCGCCTTGCGCCCCTTGGTGTACGGGGCTCCGGCGAAGTGCGCGAGATCGGCGTCTCCGGTGGCGTCGATGAACAGTTTTCCGGTGATCGCCTGCCGGCCGGATTTGCTTTCGATCACGATCGCCCGGATCCGGTTCTCTTCCAGAATGGTATCGACCACCCAGGCGTGGAGGAAGACCTTCACGCCGGATTCCAGCACGATGTCGTCGCACACCTTCTTGAAGAGCTCCGGATCGAAGCTGATCGCGGACCAGTCGATTTTGCCGTCAGGCAGAGCTCCGCCGATCTTCTGCAGCCGCCGGACGAGTTCCACCGGAATTCCTCCCAGAAGGATATGTTCAGCCGGGTTCACATGGTTGACTTTTCCGGGCGCGTACCGCCCTTCCACCGGCGAATAGCCGAAAAACGGTCCCATGAGACAGGTGGTCGCCAGACCGCCGAGTACGCCGTACCGCTCAATCAATACAGTCTTCTTCCCGGCGCGAGCCGCCGCCACCGCCGCCGGAATTCCCCCCGGGCCGCCACCGATTACGACGACGTCGGCATCGGCGATCACATCGAGTTCCCGGGCGGGTTCATGAATCCTTTCCATCCTGGTTCCTCCTGCTGAAAGGTTGAGAAATTTGAGTTGTTGAAGCGCTTCAACACTTTTATTATACCATCGATTTCGAGGAAGTCAAGCGGTACTGGAATGAAAATTCGGAGAAAAAGAGGCGGTGAACTTGAAAAGCATCGATTCGATGGCACATTATGCTGGAATTGAAACGCTTCAATGAGGAAGATAAAGAGATGCGCGCGACACTGAACGATGTGGCGAAAGCGGCGAATGTTTCCGCTTCGCTGGTATCGATGCACCTCAACGGCCATCCGCTGGCGAAGCGGATCGCGGAGGAGACGAAGCGGCGGATCGACGAGGCGGTGCGCCGGCTGGACTACCATCCTTCGGCGGCGGCGCGGGCGCTGAGCACCGGGCGGAGCAGTCTGCTCGGACTGGTGGTGGGGGAGATTTCGAACGCCTACTTTTCCCACTTCGCCGAGACGGCGCTGGAGGAGGCGGCCGGGAGCGGCTATCAGCTGGTGATTGCGGTGGAGCGCAACTCCGGGGGGAACCGGCCCGATGTGTGGGCAAGTTTTCTCGGGCAGCAGCTGGCGGGGGTGATCTACTGCCCGCTCTACCGGGAAGATTCTGAATTCGCCGTGCGGCTCGCTCGGCGAAATACGCCTCTTCTTCTTGTCAACCAGAGATTTGGCAGATGTCACTCGATCTGTGACGATTCGCGCGATGCGATGTACCGGGCGGTGACGATGCTGCGCGACCGGGGGCATCGGGTGATTCGCGGCGTGTTCGGCACCTCCCACACCAAGGCGGAGGCGTTTCTGGACGCCTGCGGCCATGCGGCGGTATCGGGGGAACTCTGTCCGTTCCCAACCGGAAACCGCGAAGAGCGCCGGGCGACGGTGGAGGAGCTCTGCCGTCTCCGTTACCCGGCGCTGGTGGTGAACGGCCACCTCACCAACGGGCGGCTGCTGCGGAAGCTTCGCACGGACTGTCCGGATTACCATCCTGATCTGGTCATGAGCGTCGCCTACTGGGATCGGTCGCTGCAGGACGGGCATTTCCTCGGTGCGGTGCTGAGCCGGGCCGGCGAGACAGCCCGGCGGGCGGTTCGTTCGCTGATCGAGCTGGTGCGGGAGCCGGATGCTTCGCCGCGGATGGAGGAGATTCCGGCGGACTTTGTTCCCGCCGCAGAATTTGCCCGGATTCCGGTTTCCGACCCGGAAGATGATTTCTGAGCCTCCCCGGGTCCCTCTGTACGGATTATCGGCAGGCGGGAGCGGGCGGCGTCAGCGGGGCAGGGGATTGGCGCTGTCGAAGAGCGGTGCAATGCTGCGGATTCCCGCCCGGTAGCCGCGGGGAGAAATTCCGGTCAGACGGCGGAAAAGATTGGAGAAGTAGAAGAGATCGTCGAATCCACATCGCACGGCGATTTCTCCCACTGATAACGTGCTGGAAATCAGAAGTTCCCGCGCTTTTCCGATCCGGAACTGCTGGAGGTACTGCCCCGGCGGAACCCCTTTCATCCGGCGGAAGAGATGCGAGTAGCGGGAGACCGAAAGGTAGGCGCGCGCCGCCAGATCCGGAATGGTGATCTTCTCCGCAAAATGTTCGTGCAGAAACTCCAGCGATTCCTGAATCCGCCGGTCGGCCCCAGCGTCTCCCGGCAGAACTTTCTCCCGTTCCGGCAGGGAGAGCAGCAGAATCTCCTCGATCACATTCAAAATCAGCCGGCGCCGCAGTTTGTAGGGGCCGACGTAGGTCATCAGTTTCTGCGCTTTCTTCATCAGAAGCGCAATCTCACCGTACAGCTCCGGCGACAGCCGGATCAGACCGACTTCGCCCTGCTCCTTCGGACCGTAGAAGAGCAGGTTGTGCAGATGTTCCGTCTCCTGAAAGACGATCCAGTCGTGAATCCAGTCCTTGCCGGGCTGTGACGTGTAGTCGTGAACGATCACCGGCGGAAAGAGCAGCAGATCGCCCGGATTGACCTCGAACGGGGCGGGGGAGGCCGGATTGATCAGCCCTCCGCCCTCCCGGGTCAGGTTGAGAATCCAGCTGTCGACCCCTTCCGGGCGGTAGATGCGTCCGGAAGGGTGATGGTAGCTGAATTTTGTAAATCCGGCGATGCAGTCTTCCGGAAAAAGTTTGCAGATCATAAATAGCAGAATCCTCTATGTTTTCGACTGAAGCGCCCATTGTGTTTTGAGTTAGAATAGCATATAATATAAGAGAAATCAAGCGATGCCTGACAAAAAAGAAAACATGACCGCAGAGATGAAAAACACAATAAGACTTGGCGTTGTCGGACTCGGCAACGTCGCACAGAACAACTATCTGTCGTACCTCTCCCGCCAGGAGAATGTGGAGCTCTTCTGCTGCTCCCGGGATCCGGAGAAGGCGAAGGCGTGCGCCGCACGCTTCGGGATCCACGCCTGCACCACGCTGGAAGAGCTGGCCGGAATGCACCTCGATGCAGTTTTTATCCTTACTCTGGAGCAGTTCCATTACGGGACCGCCTGCCGGCTGCTGGAGTTCTCCCCGAAGCGGCTCTTCATCGAGAAACCGCTGGTGGCGCGCAACGGACAGGCGGAGGTCTGCGAACAGGATTTCTTCGATGCGCTCGATCTGCTGACACGGGCGAAGCGGGCGGGAACTGAAATCGCCATGAACTTCAACTACCGTTTCTTCGACCAGATGATCCGCCTCCGCCGACTGGTGGAGGAACGGGATCTCGGACCGCTCCGGCAGAGTTCGTGGTTGGTCCACTACGCCTGCTGGAGTCATTGCCTCGATCTGCTCCGCTGGTTCGGCGGCGAGATCGCGGAGGTCTCCTCCGTGAGCGGAATGTGCTGCGGCAGCGATTCCCTGCGGGGGGCGGATCTGGCCGGCGCCTTCACGATGCAAAACGGCGGATGCGGTTCGATCGTCGGCTCTGCCGGGGCGGCGTTCGAACTGCCGCTCTACCGGGCGGTATTGCAGTTCGAGCGCGGCACGGTGTCGTTCTCCGATCTGGATGTTTCGCTTCAGTTCGATCTGCCGGGGGAGGCGTATCAGGAGAGTTTCACTCTGGGCGCCAACCGTTCACGCTGGGATCAGTATGCCGCGTCGTTTGAGAAATCGCTTGCGGCGTACCTCGAAAGTGTGAGAATGAAGCGTCCGGCACCGGTCGGCGGCATGGAGGGGGTGCGGGAGCTTCAGCTGGAGGCGGCGCTTCGCCGTTCGGCGGCAACCGGCCGCCGGGTGAATCTCGGCCGGGAATTTCCGATTACATTGTGATGGGAGAAAAGCGATGAAGCGTTTGAAGTTCTGCGGAAACGGCAAGTTGCAGTTCGAAGAGGTGCCCGATCCGGTGCCGGAGGCGGGGGAGGTGGTGATCCGCACTGCCTGTTCGGCCATCTGCGGCAGCGAGATGCACGCCTACCGGAACGAGGGGATGGCGGAGGGCAATCCGGGCCATGAGGCGGTCGGAACCGTCGTCGCGGTGGGTTCGGGGGTGAAACATCTTGCTCCCGGGCAGCGGGTGGGGGCCAGTCCGGTTGCCGGATGCGGTCGCTGCCCCGCCTGCCGCGAAGGGAAATTCACCTGGTGCCCGGACTGGCGGTTCTACGGCAGCATGCACGCGGAGAAATTTCTTGCCGCGGCGAATGCGTGTCGTCCGCTCCCGGACGATCTGGATTGGGAGAGCGGCGTCCTGCTCACCGGTGACGGCTTCGGGGTGCCGTTTCACACCGCGCAGAATGTTCGGATCAACCGGGTGGAGAGTGTGGCGATCTTCGGCGCCGGACCGATCGGCCTGGGGAGCGTCATCATGCAGAACTACTTGAAGCGAAAAGTCTTCGTGGTGGATCTCTCTGCGGAACGTCTTGCGCTGGCGCTTCGCCTCGGTGCGGCGGAGGGATTTCAGCCGCAGCAGTGCGACGTGATCGCTGAACTGAAACGGCGCACCGGCGGGAACGGGGTGGATCTCTGCATTGAAGCGGCGGGGCAGCCTTCGACGGCGAAGAGCTGTTTTGCCGCAGTCCGGCGCGGGGGGCAGGTGATCTTCAACGGCGAACAGGGGAAGGTGGAGTTTTCGATCAGCGATGATTTCATCCGGCGGGACATTACGGCGACCGGTTCCTGGTTCTACCACTTCTGTGAATTCGATGCGATGTACGCGTTGTGGAAGAGCGGTCTTGCCGTGAATTCATTGATATCACACCGTTTTTCCTTCGACGACGTGGCGGAGGCCTATTGCCTCTTTGCTGCAGGGAAAACCGCCAAAGTTCTATTGAAATATGAGTGAGACGATTGAGACGAGAGTGAAGAATGATACAGTCAAAGAGTGATGATCTGAAAATTCGGCTTGTTGACGATCCTTTGAGGATGGAACTGTACAGCGTCCGTTCCGAACGGCTTCTGCTGCAGATTCCGGGCAGTGCTCTGCTCGTGCCGGATTTTGCCGGATCCTGCAAAATGGAAGCCGTGGAGAAGGACGGGGAATTGCAGCTTCGCTTCGCAAGCCCGGCAATTGATTCCGGTTGGGTTCGGATCCGGCCGGCGGCGCCGGGTTTCACTCTTTCCGGAGAGTTCGTTCCTGCCGGGGATTGTGAGCTGAATGCGCTGCATATTCTGCCGCGGGGAACTGCTCTCGGATTTTATCAGCTGATCAACTTCAGAAATCGCCATCACACTTCGGCGGTCTGGCCGGAACTATTGCCCGGCATGGAGTGTGAAAGTTCGACGGACTCTTCGGATCGTCAGTTTGCGCCGCATCCTGCCGCGATGCTGTTGACTGCCGGTTCCGACAATCTGTTTTGTGGTGTTTCCGAACCGGTGGCAGGATCTTTCGGCATGAAATTCCGGGCTGCTCATTATCGACTGGAACAATGGACGCTGGAGTTCGGGTCACGAGGATATGGATTGCCGCTCATTGGCGGGAAAGTTTTCCGCTTGCCTGAATTCCGGCTGTTTTCGGTTGCGGAGGGAACGCCGTTCGACTGTTTCCGCACTTTCGGAGAAATGCTAATCCGGGAAGGGAAGATTCCGGATCCCGCATGGAAAAAGCGTTTCGACTGGCATCGGGAAAATGTCTACTGCACCTGGGGCGATCAATGTGCGCTTGCAATGAAGAATCTGCCGCCAGATGTGCCGGAAAATTCCGTTTTTGAAGGCGGTGACGCCGCTCCCGTGCTTCAGACGTTGAACGAGCCGCTGGTCCGCCGTGCGGCGGAAATCATCCGTCGGGAGAGGCTGCCGATCCGTACCATTTTGCTGGATGACGGCTGGCAGATTGCCCGGGGATTGTGGGAGCCGCATCCGGAACGCTTTCCCGAGATGCGGAAACTGGTGGACGACCTGCACCGCGAAGGATTCCGGGTCGTGATCTGGTGGGTCTGGTCGGAGATCACGAAAAATGCGGAACCATTCCTCCGGAGGGAGCATCTGCTGGCGAACGGCAAACGGCTTCCGGATGGGGAGTTGCAGTATGATTTCTCCCGACGCTCGACGCGGGAGGAGTATTTGATTCCGTTGTTCCGACGACTCTTTTCGTCGGAGCCGGGCTGTCTGGATTTCGACGGGATCAAGACCGATTTTCAGATGGAGAAGATTCTCTGCGAATATCCGCCGGAAGATCCCGCGTGGCGCGGAGAAGAGAATTATATGGCTCATCTCTATCCGTTCCTGATGAAGACGATGCGCTCCTTCAAGCCGGATGCCGTCCACATCGGCTGTTCCGGGAACTATTTCCTTGCCGGAGAGATCGACATCAACCGTACCTACGATGTGGCGAATGACGACGTGCAGGAACATTTAAACCGGGTGCGGATGCTGGAGGCTACGGCTCCCGGTACTCCGGTCGTGCTGGATATGCATCTTTACGTTTCCAATCGTTCCGCCTGGCTGAAGGCGGCGGCGGAACGGAACAGCCCTGTACATATCGGCCATCTGCTTTTCGCCCGCGATTCGATGTTTATCCGGCCGCGGGAGGCATCCGCCGAAGACTGGAGTGTATTACGTGAAGAACTCGTCAACCCGTTGTCCCGCAGAAAGGAAGAAAAGCCATGAAACGAAGAAGATTTTCGCTCATTGAATTGCTTGTCGTCATTGCGATCATCGCGATTCTGGCGGGACTGCTGTTGCCGGCGTTGAACTCCGCCCGGGAACGGGCGCGGGCGGTGCAGTGTTCGAACAATCTCAAGCAGAATATGCACGGCGTTCAGCAGTACGGCGTGGATTACGGGCCCTATATGTTCACCTACTATCAAGTGGATTACGGCTCCAGCACCCCGTGGAGCAAAGTGATGCGGGATGGCGGGTATATGACGAAAGGTACGTGGGAGTGTCCCGCCCGGAACCGGATTCCACCGGATCGTTCCAATGAAGTCTGGTGTTCCTACGGCATGTTTTCACTCTCCACTCCCAACCATCCGTTCATCACGGTGGAATACAGGAAATTGATGGGAAATTTTGTCTTTATGCCGCCTGAACTGACCTCCTCCATGTACAATATTCAGAAGATGAAAATCCCCTCGCGGGTTTTTGCCATTGCGGATACCTGGACACTGCGGGAAGTGTGGAAGGATCGTTCCTGGTGGGCCTGGTATCCGAACAGCCTGTTTGAATCAGACGGCGCGCTCGGCCTCAATCACCGGAATACCGCAAACATGAGTTTTTTCGACGGCCATGTGGAGAATGTCCAGATCAACTGGCTGCGGGAGAACAACATCAGTGCATGGATCGCCAACGGACAGTCGTTTGTGTTGTAATGGCAATAAGGAGTTTTTTGTCATGTGGAAACTTTATCCGGTTCTATTCGTAAGCGCAATGCTGTGTTCCGCGGAGAGTCTGCCGGAACTGAGATTTCATGCTCCTGGTTCGGTGATGCTGCCGGGGGAGAAGATAGTTGCAACTCTAACTCCGGGAGGGAGGACGTTTCACTGGTCCATTCTTGACTGGCAAGGAAAGACATTGAGAAACGGAACAGCCCGGGGGGAATTTTCCTTGCCGGAGACTCTTCTTCCGGGATATTACAGTCTGGAAATTTCATCGGCCGGGAAAACGCTCCGGAAAAATTTCGGAATTCTGCCGTCGGGAAAAATCTCAGGTTCCCCGGAGATGCCGTACTGTGTGGATTTCGCTTCGGCGATCGGGACGGTTCCCCGCTATGATCCGAACGACCTGCGCAGATCGCTGAAGTTTTTTGCAGATCTCTGTGCAAAGGCGGGAATCCGCATGGTTCGGGAACGATTCTGGTGGAGCGCCTCCGCTGAAAACCCCGGAGAGTACCACTGGGGGCGCACACTTCCGCTTGCCGCGGAACTGTTTGCCGAACGGGGAATCAAAATTTCCTGCACCTTTCATAACGCGCCGAAACATGAACGCGAATGGGGGGGGAGTTTGCCGAATTCTCCGCTTTCAGTCTACAGATTCGGCAAGGCGGCAGCGGAGAAATTCCGAAATCAGATTCAGGTGTGGGAGTTCTGGAATGAGCAGGAACTCAACTGCACCGAACTTTCCCGGGATGCCGTCTGGAACTTTGCCGCAATGTTCAAGGCATTTGTGCTGGGGGCCCGGAGTGTCGATCCCTCATTGCGGTTCACTCCCGGCAGTTTCGCCACCATTGGAAAGGATACGCCCTACATCGAATGCCTCATGAAGAACGAGTTGAGTGGTTACACCGACATTTTCAACATCCACTTGTATGCACCGTGCGATCGCTATCCAGTTCTGATGGAGGAGGCCGGAAAGTGGATGAATTCCGGCGGAATGGGCAGGGCGGAGATCTGGGTTACCGAAAACGGTACCAACGCGGAAGGGAAGGCCGTCTCTGCCCCGGCAGAAGCGGTGCCGGGAGTCTTCGCCCACTCACCGGACCAGGAGTTGCTTCAGGCGGAATTCATGGTGAAGGCGCAGCTGAAACTGCAGGCACTGGGGGCGCGGAGGACGTTTGCCTTTGTTCTGCCGCCCTACAATGAGCGCGGGGGAACCAAGGATTGGGGATTTCTGAGGCGTGACTACTCCGCCAAGCCTGTTTATTTCGCATTCGCCTCCCTGATTCATTCGCTGGGCAATGCGGAACTGCTCGGCACATGGGAGGCCGGTCCGGGCGCGGAAGCGCTGCTTTTCCGGCAGAAGGATGGTTCTCTGAGTCTGGTCTGCTGGTCGGACTCCAATGTGGACCGGGAGGAGGCGTCGTCGCGTGAGATCACATTGCGGATTCCTTCCCGATGCGAGTTGCGCGGAAGCAATCTTTTCGGAACGCCGTTTGTATTACCCACCGACGGCAGTCATGTTTCTGTCAGGATCAACCGTTATCCGGTGTATCTGCATGGTCTGGCGGCGTTGAAACCAGCTGTTCCGGCTCCGGTCAGAAAGACGGTGACGAATGTCACCGGGAAAGATCTTTCTGTTATTGTCGCGCTGCATCCGCTGGAACATTGCGAGCTGAGCGGAACCAATACGGCTCTGCAGATTCATCCGGATCATGGCCGCTGCCGGGTGCTGCTTCGGGTGGCGAATCTCTCACCGGAGCGGAAGAGCGGATCTATCGACAGTTCAGGCGTACTGAGGGGGCTTCCGGAAATCATAGAGCTTCCGCCCTTTTCCCAGGTGGATTTTACGGCGGAAATCCAGCCCGAGGAAAGGGATTTCTCAGCTCTCGTTCTGCGTGGAGTTTTTAATGGAAAGGAGATGAGCGGTATAACGATTCCCATCGCCCGGCTGGATCGTCCCGGTATTGTGCTTCCGGTCTGGGAAATCAATCGATGGAAGAAGAATTCCGCGGGGAAAAACATGACATTCACACCGGATGAAAAGCAACAAATCATGACGATCGATGCTTCGTTCAATCCTCAAAGAGACAAATGGGTTTACCCGGAATTTTCGTTCGATCGTGAATCTTTGCGCGGTGCGGCGGGAATTGCATTTGAATTGCGTGCCAACAGGAAGCTGACCGCCAATTTCATGCTTGCCATGTTTTCGGAGAAGCCGCTCGGCGAGTATCTGGGATTGACCTACGCACCGCCCTCAACGCAGTGGCGTGACAACTTCATTCCGTTGCATCAGCTGGATGCCGGAAAGTTCCGCTTTCTCCGAATCGGAATGAATCCGCGGGAGGATTCGGTGAGTTATTCCATTCGGAATCTGCGGATCATTCCCGGAAAATAATGGAGGAACATGGGGAAGAAGAACTCTTCCCCGCTTCCCCGGAACATTCCGGGAAAATATCTTTCTTGCGTTTTCCGCAGATGCGGGTTATAGTAAGCCGCGAGAGGCATCCGCCGAAGACTGGAGTGTATTACGTGAAGAACTCGTCAACCCGTTGTCCCGCAGAAAGGAAGAAAAGCCATGAAACGAAGAAGATTTTCGCTCATTGAATTGCTTGTCGTCATTGCGATCATCGCGATTCTGGCGGGACTGCTGTTGCCGGCGTTGAACTCCGCCCGGGAACGGGCGCGGGCGGTGCAGTGTTCGAACAATCTCAAGCAGAATATGCATAGTTTTTCTTTGTACACCAATGATTTTGGACCGTATTTGTTTAATTGTTTTCAGGAAAACTGGTCGAAGACAACCCAGTGGGCAAGATTGTTGAAGGAGTGTGGTTATATGAATATGGGTACCTGGGATTGCCCGGCGCGTGCACGGAGTTTGTCCAGCACGTTGAACAATAACTGGTGTTCTTATGGGATGCTGTACATTCTCGCGCAAGATTCTTTATTTTCCCACGAATACAAAGTCTTGAATGGTGATTGGTGTTATAATCTCCCTTCTCCGTGGACATCGTCAGTCTATCATATCACAAAAATGAAAAAACCTTCACGAATATTTACTGTCGCAGATACGTGGTGCATCAAAGAGGATGCTACTATGAAGGAAAGGTCCTACTACGCCTATCAAATGAAAGCTCTTCATAACAGTGGTGAAGGAGGTTTCGGCCTCAACCACGGCAGAACGGGAAATATAAGTTTTGTCGATGGTCACGTTCAGTCTGTTTCCAATTCATGGTTATTGGAAAATGGAATCACGGCTTATATTCATGGAGGGACTGGTATGGTGTATTGAACAGGCTTGATGTTGCATTGCAGATCAGATATTTCAATATGATTGAAAATTGGGGATGATATGAAAAAAGTATGGCTGATAATTTTGTTATTCATCTGTATATTTTGTGTGGCTGAAAAGATTCCTCAATTGATGATTTCAGCTTCAGGATCCGTGATTGATCCCGGAGAGAAAATTCAGATCCTCGAGCGTTCATCCTGCGGAAATTTTTCATGGTCTCTGAGAGATTGGGAGGGAAAAATCGTACAAACAGGGAATGCGTCTGGAGATTTTTTCTTAACCGATCCACTGGTTCCTGGATATTATATCATTGAGGCGGAAAATCAGTTTGGAAAAGACAGGAAAACATTCGGCATTCTGCCATCCGGCAATATTTTAGGTACGAAAGAGATGCCTTATTCCATTGATGTCGCAACCACAATCTCTACTGTTTCGCAGTATGCAAAAGGAGATCTTAAGCGGTCTTTGGATTTTTTTGCCGAACTGTGTCGTCGTGCCGGGGTTCGCTTTGTTCGTGATCGCGCATGGTGGCCGAAAAATTATCATTGGGGTCATATCCCTCTTGTCGTAGAGGCCTTTTCTTCCCGGGGAATTTCGATATCAATGCCTTTTCACGATGTCCCGAAAGAGGAGCGCAATATCGGTGAACGTATGCCGAATAACCTTCTTTCCATTTATAAATTTGGTGTAGAAGCTGCGAAGAAATTTCGCAATCAAATTCAGGTGTGGGAATATTGGAACGAACAGGACGGCGGTGGAACCGCTCCGGGAAAAGACGCAGCTTGGAATTTTACTGCGACATTTAAAGCCTTTACTCTGGGAGCACATCGTGCAGATCCCGGCGTTCGGGTAACTCCCGGCAGCTTTGCAACCATTGGGAAATCCCTTCCTTATATCGAGTGCCAGATGAAAAATCTGCCGGGCGAGTATTCCGATATCTGCAATATTCATATTTACGGTTTGTGTGAGCGATATCCCATTCTCTTGAAAGAAGCCAGAAAATGGATGAAACAAGGAGACATGGCGAATGCTGAAATCTGGATTACAGAGAATGGAACGAAAATAGAGGGCAATGCTCTTGGAAAGCCTCCTATTCCCTTGGAAGAGAAAAATATCAAAGCACACTCACCAGAACAAGAGATGCTTCACGCAGAATTTGTCGTAAAAGCTCAATTGAAGATGCAGTTTCTGGGAGTTCGACGGACTTTCGCATTTGTTCTTCCTCCTTACAATGAATATGGCGGAAAAAAAGATTGGGGATTTCTGCGGAGAGATTATTCTGCCAAACCAGCCTATTTTGCATTTGCATCATTGATTCATTCGCTGGGTAATGGCAGAATGCTCGGAGCCTGGGATGCCGGTGCGGATGTGGAAGCTTATCTGTTTGAGCAGGAAAACCGCACTCAAAGCTTAGTTCTCTGGGCAAAGTCAAATGTCGATCAGCAGGGGATTGTTGCAAAAAAAATAAAAGTAAGAATACCAGCGTGTAACATGCTGAGAGGAAACAATATCTTTGGTACACCAATTACTGTTTATCCCAGCGAAAATATTGCAGAGATTGAGGTGACACGTTATCCTGTTTATCTTCATGGATTGAACTCATTAACTCCTGCATTGCCCCCTGTTTATGCCGGCCGGATGCAACCGTTTTCTGTTACCAGAAAAAATAGAGATCTCTCTATCGTCTTCTCCCTTTATCCGAAAACAAATACATTATTAAATGGAGAAAACTCGGCATTGCAGATTCTTCCCCAGAAAGGACCCTGTGAGGTTCTTCTGCGAATTGCCAATCTCTCTACGATACGGAAAAAAGGAAAAATTGAGTGTAATGGAATGCTGAAAGGTATCCCTGAAATCATTGATCTTTCTCCTCTGTCTCAACAGGATTTTCGAGTGGTGATTGCTCCTCCGGAACAAAATCTTTTCGATCTCGTGGTGCAGGGAAAATTTGAGGGAAAGGATACCAGCCCGCTTGTTGTTCCGGTTGTACGGCTTGATCGTCCGGGAATTGTGTTGCCGGTGTGGGAATCGGAGCGTTGGAAGATCAATGCTGCGGGAAAACGCATGGCCTTTGTTCCAAATCCAGCAAGTAAAACAATGACGATCAAGGCTGACTTGAATCCGAAGCGGGATAAGTGGATTTATCCGGAATTTGCCTTAAGCAAAGAATCTTTGCATAAGGCTTCCGGGATTGCATTTGAGATTAAAATGAATAAGCCGACGACAACATTCTTTTCACTCGTAATGCTTTCCGAAAAATCGCTTGAAGCCAATTATGTTTCTCTGTCTTACAGGCCACCTACGACAGAGTGGACGGAAAATTTTATACCGTTAAAACATTTGGATTGTTCTTCCCTTCGGTTTATTCGAATCGGTATAAACCCAAAGGAACCGACAACCAGTTATTCGATTCGTAATCTGCGAATTATTCCAGGTGATTAAAACAGGTGAATTTTATAGAAATTTGAATTCCGACTCGATGAAAGCTGTGCAGATTAAGTTAGCGCAGAAGCAGGCATATCTTTGACATTGATTTGGAAAAACAGAAGAGAAAGGAAACATCTGATGAAAAAACTGTTAAGTCTCATACTTGCATTGGGAGTAGCCTCACTTGCAACAGCCGTTGAAACTGCAATTACAATGAATATTGACGGAGTTAAGAGTCAAAATGAGATTTTGCCGGATAAAAACGATTCCAATGTTACCATCGGGCGATTCAATTGGCTGAAAAAACAGGATGATCAGAAATATACATTGATAATCTCTCAACGGGAATCTGTCTCTTCGGATTGGAAAAAATATACATTTTCTTTTACTCCCGTGCGAACGGGGACAGTATACATTACAGTCCGTGGTAATTGGGTCGCAAGATCTGAAGAGCGGAGATGGATCTTGATCAATAAAATTGAAAAAGATGGGCGTTTGATGGAAAATGGAGATTTTGCGAGTTCGAAAAAGACGAGTGGCGGTAAAAGACAACCACTTCCTTTCTGGTTGCAAAATGAAGCATCTTATCTTCCGGCGGGCGGGAAAGAGGGTTCTGCTGCAATTGTTGTTAATTTTGAAAATCCAGTTACTTTTTCCATTGAGACGGAAGGAGGAAAATTTTGTACAATTCAAATTGAAGCAAAAATTGGTTGTCATCCGAAATCTGTTTTACAACATGCTGGAGAGACACAAAACAAAAAAAAGCGAGAAGGGGGAAATTGAAAAAGGCACGATTCGGTCAAATGCATTGGAGATTTTCTGTAATGCCGCCCTAGAAAAACGGCGCATGGCCTTTCTCTTGTGTCTTTGGGCAGCACGGTTATAGTAAGCCGCGAGAGGCAAAGGGCCGGAATGCGGAGAAATGTCGATGAAATGCCGGAGTTTTCTCTATGTCAACGGGGAGGATCCCCGGCTGTTCGTCTACAAGCACCCGAAGTGGAAATGGCTGGGGGTGACGCTGAATTTCGCCCATGGGAAACGCAGCGTTCTCGTAATTCTCTTCTCCACGGTACCGCTGCTGGTGATCCTGCTTCTGACGCATCACCATCTGCGTGCAGCTCTGGTCATTGTCTGGCTGGTCGCGTTCGTCTGGTTCTGTTTCCGCGGCGCCGCCCTCGATCTAAAACGGCATCCGGGCAATCCCGCCGCACGCTGAGTACTGAGACCTCTTCGCCCCAGAGGATTTTCCCCCGCCCCGTTGCCAATGACGGCACCTCTTCTCCGGATACCCCCTTGCATTTTCCCAATTCCGGCCTATATTAATACGCAGAAACGCTGAACCGGTTCAGCAATGGGGGAGCCATGCGGGTTACGCTGAAGGATATCGCTGTGCGGGCAGGGGTGTCGAAGTCACTGGTGTCGATGTATCTCAACGGGAATCCTGCGGCCCGGCTTCAGCCGGAGACGAAGGAACGGATCGATCGCGCCATCGAGGAGTTCGGCTACCGTCCCAGTTTTGCCGCGCAGGCGCTGGCGCAGGGACGGACGAAGATGATCGGATTTGTAGTCGGCGGTGTGCGGGATCCCTATTTTTCCGGAATGATCGATGTAATTCTCGACACCGCCGACCGGCGCGGCTATCAGCTGATGCTCTTTGTGACGCGCGGTCAGCCGGAAAAGGAACGGCGCTGTCTGGAGTGTCTGATCCGTTCCCAGGTGGATGGGGTGCTCTATCAGCCGCAGCTGGATCCCGATCTGCCTCTGGCGCAGGAGTTGTGCCGGATCCGCTATCCGCTGATTCTGTTCGGACAGCGGAGCTCCCAGTTTGCGACGGCGTGGAGCGACTGCCGCGTGGCGATTCGCGATGCCGTCCGCGAGGTGTGCCGCGACGGGGAAAAAGAGCTCTTTCTTGCCGGATATCAGCTCTCCCGTTATGCCGAATGGTTTGCAGAGGCCGGGAGGGAATGGGGCGCAACGCTGGAGCTGTATCCGGATCTCTCAGGCCGCGAACAGGTGCCGGCGCTGATTCGCGGAATTCTGCGGAAACGCCCCCCGACAGTGTTTCTGAGTTCCTGCCGAATTGCTGAAACGCTCCTTGCCGCGATCGACGGGGAGGGGGCGGCGTACCGCCCGCGCATCATCACAATTTATCATTTCCCGATCGATCTGGTCGATGACCCGAGAATAGCCGGGGTGATCCGATGCGATTTCGACGGGCTCGTGTCAACGGCGGCCAATGCGTTGATCGACCAGGCGGAGCGCCCTTCGGAAACGTTTGTGCGTTCCTACACCGGACGGGCCGGATTCGTGCCGTACCGAAAGTTCGACACTCTGCTCAAGCCATATGATGAAATCCCGGCGGAGGGGGCGGAACCGGCCGCTTCCAGCGCCGAAAGCAAAAAAGTTCCGGATGTGAAAAGAGAAGAAGGAAAGTAAGAACATGATTCAGATTCATCCCGACGGTACTTTTGACCTCGTACTGGGAGAGTTTCGGCTGGAACACTGCCGGGCGAAAATCAGCGTCGACCGGGTGGAGGAGCAGGTGAGCTGGACTCCCGCCGCTTCCGGAGAGCTTTCCGGAACGAGCCGTTCCGGCAGCTGGTCGTTTTCCGCTTCCGAGCAGGCCGGTCGGATCGAGCTGCGGCTGAACGGAACGCTGAATGCTCCCGCCGATCTGGTCGAGGTGACCGTGCTGGAGATCCCGGAGCTGGCGGCCGACCATCTGCTTGCCGAGGGGCTGCGCATGGGCGGCTGCGAAGCGGTCAAGCTGCCCTGCCGTCGGGAGAAGGAGTTCGAAAGTTTCTACCATTGCATGATCACCCGCGATGGAAAGACGCTGATGTTGTCGATGCCGCTTCGCCAGCGGCAGCCGGGATCGTTCCGGGGGCGGTTCGAAGGGGAGCGGCTCGGCGGGGTCCGGGCGCGTTATGAACTGCTCTGCTACAGCGGCCGCAAGGTGGAACTTGATCCGGTCACGATTGAGGCGGGCGACGGTTTTGCATTGCTGGAAAACTGGACCGGAGGCAACATCGAATGTCCCCGGGATTTTTCCACTCCGCCGGAGGCCGGCTGGAACTCCTGGGACTATTACCGCTGGACCATCACCGAGGAGGAGGTGTTGAAAAACGCCGAATTCATCGCCCGGGACCCGGTGCTTTCGAAACATGTCAAGCGGATCATCATCGACGATGGCTGGCAGTACTGCTACGGGGAGTGGGAGGCCAATCCCTACTTCCCCGGCGGAATGGAATTTCTGGCGAAGGAACTCTCGAAGATGGGGTTTGAACCGGGCCTCTGGTTTGCGCCGTCGATCATCGAACCGCACTGCTTCATTGCACAGCAGGCGCCGGAAATGCTCGCGCTCTCCCTCGGCGGCCAGCCCTGTCTCGCTTATGAATGCATGCGACGGTTCGGGTTCGTGCTCGATCCGACGGTGGAGAAGACCCGGAAACATCTCCGTGAACTCTTTTCGCGCTACGCCGGAATGGGGTACAAATACTTCAAGCTGGACTTTCTCAACTCCACGCTGAACGCGCCCCGTTTCCACGACGGGATGGTGCCGCGGAGCGAAATCGTCCGGCGGCTGCTCGAACCGGTCTATGAGGGGATCGACGGCCGCGCCCGGATTCTCGGCTGCAACTACCCGTTCCTGGCGGGGAATCGAATGGTGGATTCGGTCCGGATCGGCGCGGACATCCATGCCCGCTGGCCGAATATCCACAGCAACGCTCTGGCGGCCGGTGCCCGCTTCTGGGCGAACAAGCGGCTCTGGCTGAACGATCCGGATTTCGCGGTCTGCCGCGGCGTGGAAACCAGCGACGATCCGAACCTCTGGCGGCTCAATCCGCTGCTCGTCTTCGTCGAGCCGGGGTCAGCCTATGATGCGGAACGCGATATGAAACTTGCCACGGCGACGAAGAGCGAGGTGGAGATTCTGCTCGGAGTCGTTTTGATGGCGGCCGGTGCGGTCAACCTCTCCGACGACATGACGAAACTCAATGCGGCCGGTCTGGAGTTGGCCCGCAAGGTGGTCGCGGCTCCTTCGGGCGACGCGGCAAAGCCGCTGGATCTCTTCTCGGAAGAGTGTCCGTCACTCTGGCTGCAGCGGGTCGGGAACGGCCGGCGCCTGATGACGGTCAACTGGGGAGAGAGCCCGAAGCGGGTGCGGTTGAGTCTCGCCGAGTACGGCATCCCGGGAACGGAAATGCGCGATTTCTGGCGGGATGAACCGGTTGTGTTCCCGAACGGTGTGCTCGAACTGGAGCTGGCCCCCCACAGCTGCCGCCTCTTTGAAACGCCAGTGCTCTGACACGGGGCGGTGAGGCTTTCTCCTGCGCTGCCGGTTCAAAACTCCTTGAGCGAATCCGGCAGCGCAGGAGTCGCTCCATGCTGCGAACAGACATAGGAGGCGACGCGGTTGCCGTGCCGGTTGATTCGGTCGAGCGGCAGACCGCGGAGCAGACCGGCGATCAGCGTCGCCGTGAAGCTGTCTCCGGCGCCGACGGAGTCGACCATCTTCTCCAGCTCTCCGGCGGGAGCGCGGGAGCATTCGCCGCGGCGGTGAAGTTCGGCACCTTCCGGGCCGAGGCTGAGGGCGACCAGTTCGATGTTCCCTGCGAGCAACCGTGGGATGACCTCCTCTGGTTTCACGCCGAAGAACCCCGCCAGAATCGGGAGTTCCTCATCGTTGAGTTTGAGTATGTTGGCCAGCTGAAGCGTCTCCAGAACCACCTCCCGGTTGTAGAAGGGCGCGCGCAGATTGAGGTCGAAGACGCGGAGGGCGTCTTCGCGAGTGTGGCGAAGGAAGGTGCGGATGGTTTCCCCCGAACCGTTTCTCTGCGCGAGAGTGCCGAAGCAGACCGCGTCGAAGGTCGGTGCGAGTTCGGCGAGGGCGGGCGTCCAGCGGATCTGGTCCCAGGCGGATTTTTCCGCGAAGGTGTAGGTCGGTTTCCCGTGTGAATCGAGGGTGACGCGGACTTCGCCGGTCGGGAGTTCGTTTTCCTGAACTGCCGAGGTGTCGACGCCGAGAGCGGCGAGTTCGGCGAGGGCGCGTCCCGCAAGCCGGTCGCGCCCGACTGCGGAGATGAGATGGGAATCCAGTCCGAACTGGCTGAGCATTGCGGCGACGTTGCAGGGAGCGCCGCCGAGGCGGTCACGGTCGGGAAAGCGGTCGAAAAGGAGCTCTCCGATGGCTGCGGTTTTCATGAGTCGTGTTCCTTGTAGATTCGTTTATCTTCTGTAAACTTGACGCCGTCTGCGGGCCGGGTTCGCAGCTGGGACGGCGTGTAGCCGAAGCGGGCCCGGAATTGACGGGAAAAATAGATGACGTCGCTGAATCCGCAACTGCCCGCGATCTCCGAGACGTTGTAGGAGCTCTCCTCGAGCATCCGGCGGGCATAGTTGAATTTCAACGTGTTGACATACTCCTTGACGGTGACTCCGTGGGCGCGGAGGAAGAGGCTGGAAAGGTAGTTGGGCGAACAGCCGATCGCGTGCGCCGTCTCCGTCACATCGGGAAACCGGTTGGGAAAATTTTCATCAATGTACCGTTTGGCCCGGTGCGCCAGCGGATGGAACGATTCGATTACCGTGTGCACAGTCTGCCCTTTGCGCGGACCGGCAAGGCGCAGTTCGATGTCCAGCCGCAGTTTTTCCAGCAGAGCCCGGCGCAAATGATCCCGGATTTCCTCGCATCGCCGGTCGCGATGATCGGCCCAGGCGGAGAGCGCCTGAAGGATTCCGCAGTAGAAGGGCGGCTCTTCCAGCGGCAGCACATGGTAGACCACCGGGAGATGGTCGCGGCCGGCGCAGGCCAGATGGAGCGAGGCATGACTGCTGCGGGTCATCAACACGAAGTTCGCGAACGGAGTGCCGTCGCAGTTGTTGCTCCGCTCCGCATGGGGGAGCCCCGGTGGAATCAGCAGCAGGTCGCCGCGACGGAGCAGAACGGTCTGGCGCGGAAAGCGGAATTCACAGCCACCCTGAAGCTGAAGAAAGAGTTCCGGTTCAAGGTGATAGGCGCTGCCTGGAATTTTCTCCCACATCCCCTCGTTGCGCGGCAAAATCGTTCTGCTTCCCTGGCGGAGAAACGCATCCAGCGCGGGCAGAAACCACTCTTCCGACCGGCCCCGGTCGGCATCGGCAAGGTGGAGTTCGGGCAGTATAAACGGTGTATCGGTCATGGTGCGCCTTTCGGTGAATAAAATATTGCTGTTTGGATAAATTGCAAGTCCGCATGTCGCGAATTTTTGCCGCAATGAAGAGGAGGCTCTGCTTGCGGCGGAGCCTTTGCGGTGATATCTTATGCGAATAATTCGAATTTGTTGGTTCCGGGAGGCTGTCGCCGTATGGAAAAAAAGTCAACGTTGCCCGAGCTGCTTGCCCCAGCGGGAAATCTGGAAACTGCGCTGGCCGCATTCGATGCGGGGGCTGACGCGGTCTACGGCGGACTGGTGAAATTCAATGCCAGAGAACGCGCTGCGAACTTTTCCTCCGAAGAGCTGGGGAAGCTCCTCTCGTATGCGCATGGCTGCGGACGCCGGGTCTACCTCACGTTCAACACGTTGCTGCGGGAGCAGGAGCTGGACGAGGCCGCGGAATTCCTGGCCGAGCTGGCGCGGCTGCGTCCCGACGCGCTGATCGTGCAGGATCTGGCGGTTGTGGAGCTGTGCCGGAGCTATTTTCCACAACTGGTGCTGCACGCATCCACGCAGATGGGCATTCACAATTCGGCCGGGGTGGCAGCCGCGGCCGCACTCGGCATCCGTCGGGTGATTCTGGAGCGGCAGGTGACGCTCGAGGAACTGCGCCGGATCGCCGCGGTTTCCCCGGTGGAACTGGAGGTGTTTGTCCACGGTTCACTCTGCTGCAGCCTCTCCGGCCGGTGTCTGCTCTCTTCGGCGCTTGGCGGCTGGAGCGGCAACCGGGGCAAATGCAAACAGCCGTGCCGACGCTGTTATGAAGCGGGGAAACGGCATGGATTTCTGCTCTCTCCGAAAGATCTTGAGGGCGTGGAGCTGCTGCCGGAGTTCCGGCGGCTCGGCATCGCTTCGCTGAAAATCGAAGGGCGTCTGCGCGGACCGGAATATGTCTGGAAAACGGTCCGTGCCTATCGGATGCTGCTCGATTCTCCGGGAGATCGAACGGTCGAGGAGGAGGCGCGGCAGCTGCTGCGTTCGACCGCGACACGCCGTCCGTCGAACGGATTTTTCCGCCGGGATGAACTTGGGAGACTGATCGACTTCGAACGGCCCGGCGTATTCGGGGTGCGGGTCGGCACGGTCGGCAAGGTTTCGCGGGCGGGGTTGTCGGTGCGGACGGAGGGGCGGCTTCATCTCGGCGACCGGCTCCGGCTGGTGCCGCCGGATGGCGGGGAGGGGAGCACCTTTTCGTTGATTTCACTCCGGTTCCGGGGGATGGATACGGTTCGGGTGCGGGCCGGTGCGGAGTGTTTTCTGCCCGGCTCGTTTTCCGCCGTCCCCGGTTCGCTGCTCTACAAAATCGGGGAAAACGGATTTGATTTCAGCCGTCGGGCGTCGACGCTTCCGGCCGGTCGTCGGGCGGTGACGGTGACGCTCCGCTGTTCCGCCGTACGCTGGGAAGGGCGGATCGACGGCGTGGAGGAACGCTGGCTGGCGTCTGTCGATTTTGCTCCAGCCAGGCAGCGCCCCCTGGATGCCGCGACCGTCGAGGCGGAGTTCGCTGCCGGAGTTCCTGAACCGTGGGAAGCCGCACCGGTCCACGCGGAGGTGGAGGGGGCGTTTTTTGTACCGTCGAGCACCTGTCGTGAACTGCGGCGGAATTTCTGGGAGTGGGCGGCCGCGCGCCTCGCCGGCCGGGAACTTCATCCGGAAATTCCCGCCGCGCTGGAAAGATTCCGCGTGTTCCGCCGGAATCCTCCGAAGCCTCAGGAACCGCTCCCGCGGGAAAATGAAACGGTGGAACTGCGGGTTCCCGCTTTTTTGCCGGAAGGGGAGCTGCCGAAATGGCGGGAACGGATTCAGCTGGCATATGATGCCGGGGACCGCCGTTTCCGGATCGGCGGAATCCACGGGCTGGAACTGCTTCGACCGTTTGCCGGCATTGAGATCATTGCCGAATTTCCGCTGCCGGTTACCAATTCGCTCGCCGCGCAACTGCTCCGGGAGGAGGGGGTGTGCGCGGCGGAACCCTTCGCTGAACTGGACCGCCAATCGCTGGCTGCGTTGCGGACCGCTTCTCCGCTGCCGCTGTTGCGGTGTGTCGGGCCGGTGCCGCTGCTGGTCACCCGGGCGGTTCTCCCGGCCCGGGGCGAGTGGCGGGACGAACGCGGGCGCCGATATCGGGTGGCGCCGGATCCGGAATCCGGCGTGACCCTGCTGTTTGCCGCCGGGAAAACTCCGGAAAGCGACGATGGCGTTGAGCCGTTTTATTCCAATGAATGGAAGTGAGCGCCGCCGGTTCAGCTGATGGAAATCCGGTTCACGTCGCAGCGGAATCCTGCGGCGAGGGTTTCCGCAAGTTCCCGGCCGAGCTTTTCCGACCCGAGCCGCTCGCCGCGCTCGTAATCGACGATGAAGTCGAGCATATCCGGCACGGCAAGGTAGAGCGGCAGCGGTTCCGGGACGGCAAGGTGCCGCTCGATTGCTTCCCGCGCCCTTTCCAGAATCTCCGCCATGCGGTAGAGCAGGGGTTCCACCTCCAGTTCGGTCACCGGGGGCGCAAGGTGGAATTTTTCCGCAAACGGCTTCATCATGAAGAAGAAGCTGATTCTGGAAAAAATCGGGGTTATGCCGTTGACCCGCAGGATGCCGTCGTCGATCAGCTCCTGCGCTTCCTTCGGGAGAACCCGGTAGAGTTCGCTCTGCGTGGCGGCAGGCGCCGGAGGCGGTTCAACCAGTTCTTGCGGAATAGGTTCCTCTTCCGCAAGCTGTTCGTAGTGGCGGGCAAGCTCCAGCAGCAGGTGCGGCGAGGCCGCGTCGAAGCGGAGCAGCCGTGCCGCTTCGCACACCTGGCGGACGATCCGCTCGAACCGCTCCGGCGGACAGGCGAGGAATTTTGCGAGCAGACCTGAGACCGACTCCGGGCGGGTGCTGACGGTGACGAGCCGTTCACTGCCGTTCCGGCGGAAAAGGGCGGCCACCTCCGGGAAACCGGTCTCCTCGAGCATTCGCACGACCGCCGAACCGAGTTCGCCCCGGCCGAAGACCGGCTCGGGCCGGTTGCTGTTGAGCAGTGTATATTCGACGGCAAGCGCGATATCCTCCGCCATATAGCTGGAGTCGCGCAGTCCCGCCGCGAGGAAACAGTGGATGAGCCTGGTCTGCAGCTCCACGGCGTCGAAGGGAACCCTGCTGCCGTCGAATTCCTGAATCTGAATGAGTTTTTCCGCCATTTTCACCATACATATAAGATAGTGCGTTTTGCAGGCGGTTGCAAGCGGAGTTCCCCGGGGGAAGCGCGGAATTTTTTGCCGGATTTGCGGAAAAAATTCCCCGGAGCGTTTGATATTTCCCGCGCTTAGGATATATTATCACGTTTGATTGTAAAATTTTTACGGATGCAACATCAACCATTAACCAAAATGGGAGTCGAAACTGTGAGTTATACCGTACTCGTGTTCGTCAAACAGGTTCCGGATACCCAGAACATCTCCGGCGACGCAATGACGCCGGAAGGGACCGTGAACCGGGCCGCGCTCCCGGCGATCTTCAATCCGGAGGATTTGAATGCGCTGGAACTGGCCCTGCAGCTCAAAGACCGTTACGGCGTCCGCGTGGTGGTTGCCACGATGGGAATGCCGGCTGCCGCCGAGGTTCTCCGGCAGGCGCTCTACCGCGGTGCGGATGAGGCGATTCTGGTGACCGACCGCGCTCTCGCCGGAGCCGATACGCTCGCAACGAGCTACACGCTCTCCTGCTGCGCGAAGAAGATCGGCAAGGTCGATCTGATCCTCTGCGGCCGGCAGGCCATCGACGGCGACACCGCCCAGGTCGGGCCCCAGATTGCGGAAAAACTCAAGCTCCCGCAGATCTGCTACGTCGAAGAGGTCGTAGAGCTCGGCAAGGGGAAGGTCGTGGCCCGCCGCGCGATCGACGGTGGATACGAAGTTCTCGAGTCCCCCCTGCCGGCGTTGATGACCGTGATCGATTCCAACGAGCCGCGTCCGATGAACGCCAAGCTCATCATGAAGTACAAGCGCGCCCGGACTCCTTCCGAAGTGGCAAGGGAATTTACCAACAGCAACTACACCGAGGGCAATGAACTCGACGCCCGTCTGCGGTCGCTCGAGACCAAGGGGCTGCTGATCAAGGAGTACAGCGCCACCGATATCAACGCGGATCCGGCGCGCATCGGTTTCCCGGGCTCCCCGACCAAGGTGAAGCAGGTCATGAGCGTGGTGCTGACCGCCAGCGAAGCGAAGTCGGTTCCGGCCACCGCCGAGGGAATCAATGAACTGATTCATGAACTCATTAGCGATCACACTCTGGGGTAAGCGTCATCATGGCTGAAAAAATTGGTAACGTCTGGGTTTTTATCGAACAGGAAGGCGGCAAGATCGCCGATGTGAGCCTTGAACTGGTCTGCAAAGGCCGTGAACTCGCCGCTCAACTGGGCGTCAAGACCGAAGCGCTCCTGCTCGGCGACAAGCTCGAAAAGTGCGTCGATACCCTCTACAGCTACGGCTGCGACACCGTCTATCTCGCGGAAGATCCGCGGCTCGAGCCTTTCACGGTTCTGCCGTACGCGAAGGTCATCATGGACCTGATCCGCGAGCACAAACCGAACATTCTTCTCTTCGGCGCCACGCTCAAGGGGCGCGAACTTGCGCCGCGCGTCGCCTCCGAGAAACTCGGCGGTCTCACTGCCGACTGCACGCAGCTGCGGATCGACGACTTCGAAGACAAGAAAAACAACAAGAGCTACACCAACAAGCTCATGCAGATCCGTCCGGCCTTCGGCGGAAACATCATTGCGACGATCGTCAACACCTGGGACGATCCGCAGATGGTGACCGTCCGCGAAGGGGTCATGAAGATGGATGCTCCGGATCCCTCCCGCAAGGGAAAACTGGTCCGCGTGAAGCCGCAGATCACCGATGCGGAAACCGTGGTCAAGGTGCTTGAACGGGTCCGTGCCGACAAGGAGGTCGACCTCAAGGGGGCGCAGATCATCGTCTCCGGCGGTTACGGCGTCGGCAGCAAGGCGAACTTCAAGCTGATCTACGATCTGGCCGAAGCGCTCGGCGGCGAAGTCGGCGCTTCCCGCGCCGCGGTGGACGCCGGGTGGATCGATCACGACCATCAGGTCGGGCAGACCGGTGTCACGGTGCGTCCGCGCCTCTACATCGCCTGCGGAATCTCCGGTTCGATTCAGCACTGCGCCGGCATGTCGGATTCGAAGAAGATCATTGCGATCAACACCGATCCGGGCGCGCCGATTTTCAGCATCGCGCACTACTCGATCGTCGGTGACTTGAACACCGTGATTCCGCAGATGATCAAAGCATTCAAGGCCAAGCAGTAAGGATTATTCAAGATGGCGAACTTTTTCAAAGACAACCCGGATTTGATGTTCACGCTGAATCATCTGGATCTGGCGGAATCCACCAAGTTGCAGGAGAACGGCTACAAATACGCCGAGACCTATGACAATGCGCCGGTCGATTACGCCGACGCGCTGGACAACTTCAACCGCGTTCTCGAAGTGGTCGGCGAGATCTGCGGCGACCGGATCGAGCCCCGCTCGCGCACGGTCGACGCCGAGGGGCCGCATTTCGCCGACGGCGTGGTCACCTATCACCCGCTGACCGTACAGAATCTCAAGGATCTGACGCAGGCCGGACTGATGGGAGTGATGCTCGGCCATCAGTACGGCGGTCTGAACTTCCCGGTTTCGGTCTACACAATGATGACTGAAATGGTCTCCCGTGCCGATGCGTCGCTGCAGAACATCTTCGGTCTGCAGGACATCGCCGAGACGATCAACTTCTTCGGCAGCGAGGAGCAGAAGAACACTTACCTGCCCAAGTTCGCGAGCGGCGAATACGACGGTTCGATGGACCTCACCGAGCCGGATTTCGGTTCCGACCTTCAGTCGGTGCGACTGCGCGCCTGGCAGGATGAGAAGACCGGTCAGTGGTACCTCAACGGAATGAAGCGCTTCATCACCAACGGCTGCGCCAAGGTGCACCTGGTGCTGGCCCGTTCCGAGGAGGGGACGACCGACGGCCGCGGACTTTCGATGTTCATCTGCGAGGCGTGTCCGCAGCTGGTGGTCCGCCGGATCGAGAACAAGCTCGGCATCCACGGCGTCGCCACGACCGAGCTGCAGTACAACGACGTACCCGCCCAGCTCTGCGGCAAGCGCCGGATGGGGCTCATTCGCTATGTGATGAGCCTGATGAACGGCGCCCGCGTCGCGATCAGCGGGCAGGCGGTCGGCATTGCCGAGGCGGCCTACCGCGAAGCGCGCAAGTACGCGTCCGAGCGGCAGCAGTTCAAGCGTTCGATCGACAAGTTCCCGGCGATTTATGATATGCTTTCGAGCATGAAGGTGCGGCTGACCGCTGCACGGGCGCTGCTTTATGAGACGACCCGTGTCGTCGACCTGCGCAACGCCTACACCCATCTGGTCGAACACGGCGAGAATCCGACTGCCGAGGAGCGCGCGCTTCAGAAGTACTACAACAAGACGGCGGCGGTGCTTACCCCGATGTGCAAGGCACTGGCAACCGAAGTGGCGAATTCGGTGGCCTACGATGCGATTCAGATCCACGGCGGTACCGGCTTCATGAAGGACTTCAACGCCGAGCGTTTCTATCGCGACGCCCGCATCACCAACATCTACGAAGGCACGACGCAGCTTCAGGTGGTGGCGGCGATCGGCGGCGTGATTCAGCGCGACAACGATCAGCGCATTCACGAGCTGGCCGGTCTGGAATTCACCGGCAAGCTGGCGCGGCTCCGCGACATGGTCATGGAGCTCTACGAAGATCAGCTCAAGGCGGTGAAATACGTTGCGGAGAAGAAGGATCCAGCCTATCACGACCTCATGGCCCGCAGCCTGGTCGAGATGGAGACCTACGTCTTCGTCGGTCTGCTGCTGCTGCGCGATGCGGCGAAGTGTGAGGACCGTGCGGCGATCGCCGAACGGTATGTGCTCGATTCGGTTCCGGAATTCCGGAAGCGTTTCATGCGTGTAACCTCGGGCGATGTGACTCTGATCGACAACAACCGCGACATCATCGACTACTGATTTTGCGCGGTTTCAGCAAAAAAACGAGGCGAAACGCATCGGAAGCGGTGCGTTTCGCTCGCTGATTTAGAGAGAAAGAGAGTGTGAGCATGAACAACAGTTATCTGGCTCGAGCCAAAAAGATGATTCCCGATCCGCAGATTCTGTCGGTGGTCGCCGCGAAGCGCGCCAAGCAGCTTGCGTTCGGCGCCCGCCCGATGATCAAGTGTGATTCCGAAAATCTGCTCGACGTGGCGCTGCTCGAAATCGCCGAGGGGTTGCTGAGCTATGAATTCGGCACCCCGGGTGAAGTGCCATCCGGACTGCCGCCGATGGCGGAGACACCGGCGGTTGCGTCGACCGATGAGGCCGCGCAGAATCCGGATGCGCAGTGACCGGAGTCGGGACAGCGGAGGGAGACTCCGCTGCCTTCCGGCCCGTGGAACGTTTCACGGGCTTTTTGTTTCTGACCGAAGCGAGTGGAAAAGTTGAAAGTTATGAATAAGCCTTCCGTGGCTGTCATCATGGGCAGCAAGAGCGATCTGCCGATTCTGCAGAACGCCTTCAAGATTTTCGATCATTTCGGCGTCGGATTTACGGCGCGGGTTCTTTCTGCCCACCGGACTCCGGATGAGACGGCGGAGTTTGCTTCCGGCCTGGAGGCGAAAGGATACAAGGTGGTGATCTGTGCCGCCGGAATGGCCGCTCATCTCGGTGGCGTCGTGGCGGCGCATACGACGCTGCCGGTCATCGGTGTGCCGGTGGCGAGCGAACCCTTCAACGGGCTTGATGCGCTGTATTCGGTTGTGCAGATGCCGCCGGGGATTCCGGTGGCGGCGGTGACCGTCGGCAAGGCGGGCGGGAAGAATGCCGCGCTTTACGCGATTGCCATTCTCGCCCTGAGCGATCCGGTTTTGGCGGAGCGGCTCCGGGAGTACCGCGCGGACCAGCGGGAAATGGTCCTCACGGCCGACGCTGAGCTTCAGGAGGAGCTCAAGGAGCGGTGACATTCTGCGACGGGAGAAGGGGGGCGCGGTATGAACATTCATGTATTCATCGGGATGGTGGTGCAGTTTTTCTTTCTGCTGACGCCGTTCTTCGTCCTGTCGCTGTTTGTTTCGCTGACCGCCGGGATGACGTTGAAGGAGCAGCGCAAACTGGCGGTTCGGACCACGCTGGCGATTCTGATTATCGTAGTGATACTCTACTTGCTGGGAGACCGGATCTTCGGTTACCTCGGCATTACGCTGGATGCATTTCGGATCGGTGCCGGGCTGGTGCTGCTGCTCAGCGGCATTGAAGTGGTGCGTTCCTCCGGCACTCCGTCCGGAACCCGGCAGTGCGACGATGACGGGGACGTCGCGGTCGTGCCGCTGGCGATTCCCTATACGGTCGGGCCGGGTACGATCGGTACCCTGCTGACCATGGGCGCGTCGGCGGAATCCGCCGCGATCCGCATTTCCCATCTCGCCGGAATCTTGATTGCCGTCTTTATGATGGGGGCATTGCTCTACTTTTCCGCGACGCTGGAGCGCTTGCTCAAGAAGAAAGGACTGAACATTCTGAGCAAACTTACCGGACTTTTTCTCGCTGCGCTCGCCTCCCAGCTGATTTTTACCGGAATTCGCAACATGCTGTTCGGCTGAAATTCTACAGCACTTGCAGCAGCCAGCAGAGAATGGCCGCTGCGACGGCAAGCAGCAGAAGAACGATCTGGAAAAAACGGATTCCCTTGCTGACGGTCGGTTTGCGGAAGAGATCCACCAGATCTTCCTTGAGCAGGCCGGCGCGGGGCAGGGGCGGTGCGAATGTGAAGACCAGTCCCAGTTTCCGAGACAGCCGCATGGGGCGATTGACCGCGCAGGAGTTGGCTTCCAGGAATCTCGAAATGTTGCGGCGGTAGAGTTTTACCAGAGAGATTACTACCATCGGGCCGCCGAAGATCAGAATGATGCCGAGCAGCACGGCCAGAACATTGAGTATCGAGATGTTCTGAAGAGATTTGATGATGAAGGCAACCGAGCTGCCGATTGCCGCAATGCCGATACCGCCACCCATCAGCATCATGGAGCCGCTCACCGCCGGGGTCTGCGGCTTGGCGGCCGGCGCCGGCGCCGGCGGTGTGAGGACGGCGCCGGTAGTGATGGTTTTTTCCAGAGTCTTTTGTACTTCCGTACTTTTGGTGCTGAAAAAGCGGTCGGCCAGTCTGGCGACAAACTCTCCGAAACGGAAAAACGGCATTTTGAGAGCCTCACTGATGGAGACCGGCTGTTGGATGAGGTCGATGATCCGGGCATCCCATACGGAGCCGTCGACGGCGTAAAAGATGCCGTGCTTGCCGATGAAGAGATTGCGGATGTTCCCGGATGTGACGGCGACGGCGAGCGTCATCCTGCGGGCGTTTTCCGTTCTTCCGGTGGTCGCTTCGACGTAGAGGACGCAGATGTCGCTCATCGTCGCGATCCGTTTATGTTCCGCGAGGTTTTTTACTGGTGTCGCGAAGGTGTAGTGACGACCGTCCATGACCAGTTTCCCGGTCTGGAGCATGGAGGCCGCACGCGGATTGAAGAGAGCGCCGAGGGAAACGTAGTTGTTGAGAAACTCCAGCAGATACTGCTGGAAGAGCGTCAGCTTGATCAGGCTGTGATACGCGGTCAGTTCGCGGGCGATGGTCAGATCTTCGTCGATCCTCCTGCGAAGTTCTTCGAGGCTGCCGTCGGTGAGCCACTGTTTCAGGATTGCCGGTTCGATTTTCTCATACGCCTTGTCGGGTTCGGCGTTTTTCCACTCCAGGCAGGGGGCCAGCAGGGAGGTCAGACGCCGCCACATCGCTTCGGAGAGCACGCTGCCGGTAAGGAATTCCGCCATGGCCGGATGGGCGGCAAGGGCGTGCAGCTCCTTCTCATAGAGAGGATTGAGCGGTGCGGAGAAGTCCAGAACCCGGTCGGGGCGCGGGGTGGCGATGGGGAGTTTTTCAAGCAGTTCCTGCATCGGGGCGGATTCCGGAAGATCGCCGTCGCCCTCGACGAGCGGAGGGCGGCAGGAAAGACCCGGCAGGAAATCCAGCGCCGCGCAGTGGAGAAAATAGCGGTCGATGCGCTCCTGGAGATTCTCCACCGCGGCGGCGAAATCGGCGGTCCGCTCTCCGCAGGGACGGAGCAGTTCCGGCCGGTTTTCCGGAGCTTCGTACCAGGAGAGATATTGTTCCGCTCCTGACCGGAAGGAGTCAAGCAGTTCCCGGTTGATCCCCTCGGCCCCGGTCAGATCGCGGCAGCTTCCGATGATCTCCATGATACGGCTGACGATCTCCGCCAGATGTGGATTTTCCGGAATGGCGGAAGCCCCTTCGCGGCAGTCTCCGGTAAAGCAGCCGGGCGTGATGACGCCGTCACCGTTGCAGCAGGCGTTGCTGAGTATGCCGTCATCGTTCCTGATCTGCGAGAGGGAGAGGACCGGCGAGTCCGGAATGCCGAGATTGCGGAGCACCACCCGTGCGGCGGCGAACAGCGCGGCTCCTTCCGGGGCGGAGACGTCGATGGAGTCCAGGCGCAGTTCCGGGGAGCCGAGTTCAGGCCGGGCCTCGGGGCGGATATGAGCGAGAAACCAGGCGACAGCGCGCTTTACCTCGTCCGCCTGGATGATGCCGTTGTGATCCTCATCGATGAAGTCGAGAAACTGGCGGTCGGTGCGGAGAAAGTCGATGTCGATGCCGGTGAGAGCCCAGTGGGCCTCATCGAGTTCCAGTACATGTGGCAGGTCGTCGATATCGCGCAGTGCCAGCTGACCGGCTCCGCCGATTCGTCGGAACACCATATCTGAGTTTTGACTGGTTGAAGTGGTCATTTTCCGAATCGTCTGTTGATCGCTTTGCTGCGGATTCCGAACGGAGGTTTCCCATATGGGATAATATACAGCATGTTGCGGAAATCGGCGAATGACTTTCCGTTTTTTTTTTGATTTTTTTCTGTTGCGCCACAAAGACTGACAACAGGTCGGGCGCAGGATTTTTTTAACGGATAATCCTGCTCCGGCAGTTGATTTTTATCAGAATCAGTTGTATAGTAAGGAACAGCATTGAACAGGGGAAACGGAGAGTGTCAATGGAAAAGACGGATGAGGTCAGATCTGGCGGCGCATTTCGCAATGTGGAGCTGGCCTGCAAACTTGCCCCGGGCAGGAATGTGGCAGTCGCCGGCTCCTTTAACGACTGGGAGCCGAAGCTGAATCCGATGACGGATGAAAAAGGCGACGGCGTCTATCGCTGTACTCTCCGCCTTGCTCCCGGTTGCTATGAGTACAAATTCGTCGTGGATGGCGAGTGGGTGCTCGACGACGGCAATCCGAATTTCACCTCCAATGATTTCGGAACACTCAACAGTGTTTTGAACGTCAAATAAGCTCATTTTCCGGATTTTCGGGAAAATGCGGCGTTGGGCGGTGTCTCTGTCTGCCTGAAAGGAGGATGTTTCCTTGCTCCTCCTGTACTTTTTCCTGCCGAATACTTGAATTTTGGGAAAACCGAACTTATATTTCCGGAAGATTGCGGCCCGGCCGTTCATTTATCACAGGAGAATCATGGGTATGAGACAGTGTGCAATTTTCCTTTTCGCGTTTCTGAGCATGACATTGGCGGCGGCGGAGTTCCGGTTGGATATCAGCGGTCGGGACAATGTGCTCACCCCCGGGCGCGGCGAAGTGAAATTCGACCGGGCAGCCTGGGTCTCCGCCGCCGAACGGCCCGGCTATCTGGTGGTAAGCAAAGAGGTCGGCGGGGAGTGGACGCCGATAGAGTTTTCCTTTGTCGCGGAAAAGGATGGCTTTCTGTGGCTCGCGTTCGGGGGCGGCTGGGCTGCGGCGCCGGGGGCGAGGGCTTTCATTCTTGTGGACGACATCAAATTCAACGGGCAGGAGGCGCCGAACGGCGGGTTTGAAACGTTGAAGCCAGACCTTTCAGCTCCGCGCATCTGGAACCTCGCGCCGAAAAGCAAAGCCTGTCTGGTGGATGATGCCAGGCAGGGCAAAAAGGCGATGAAGATCAATCATGACAACCGGATCGGGCAGGGGGTGAAGGTGGAAGCGGGGAAAAGCTATACGATTTCACTCTTTGCCAAAGCGGCAAAATAAGTGGAGTTCAGCGGCAACGGGAGGCGGCGTCTGTCGGCCTCCCGTTGTTGTATCGTCTGCTGAAGTCCGGTGCCGCGCTTGTCTGGTGGCGGAGGAGTCCGCATCGACACTGGACGGTTGCGGAGGGGCGTTCCTTCGAATATTTTGCGGGGGGGAGAAGCCGTTCTCCGGATTTTACGGAAGAAGGGAAGAAGTTCATGCGCAGGAAAGATCGTGAAATCAAAGAGTTGTCCACCATACTGGAAATTTTCGATCGACTTGACTACGGGCACCTTGCCCTGTGCGATAACGGAAAACCCTACGGCGTCACGCTGAATTTCGGTCATGAGGTTCAGGACGGGATGCTTCTGCTTTATTTTCACGCGGCGCCTGAGGGGAGGAAACTTGACTGCATCCGACGCAATTCCGCTGCATATTTCTTTGCGGAAACCGATACGGAATTTTACGAAGGGGAAAAAAACGGTCGGAAATACTGGACGATGTTTTACTCCTCGGTCGCGGCGGAAGGAACCGTGGTGGAGGTGAGCGATCCGGAAGAGAAATTTCACGCACTGAAATTGCTGATGAAACACTTCATTGGAGAGCGGCCGTTTGAAGTGCCGGAGGAACTCCTGCGCCATACCGCCATTCTGAAAATGACGGTGAGTTCAGTTACCGGAAAACGCAATCCCGGCTCCGCACACCGTGCATAGCTGCCGGGAGCGCCTCCCCGGCACGGTTCGGAAGAACGCCTGCGGAGAATGAGGGCCATCTGCGGGAGTTGCGGCTGTTTCCCGCACATATCCGTTTGAACTGTCACTCTCTGCATGTGGACGGGTCAGGTTGGCCCGGATGCGTCCCGCCGCTTGACAACGACTTGTCCACCATGGCGCAGACGCAGGAGTCGGGCCACACGTTTTCCGCCGTTTCAATCATGTCGATGATCGTGTAGATCGGCAGGAGGATCCCCGGAATGCCATGGGCGCCTGAATGCCGGATATCAGCGACAGCATCAGGAAATAGCATCCCAGCACCTCCCGCTCGGTGCCGGAGGTGACGTCCGAAGCCTTTTTTACTTCATAATTGTTATTTTACTTTTCGAAAGTAAAATTGAAAAAGTAAAGTTTTTTTGTTTTCCTATTGACATTATTTCCCCATTCAAGTATAATGTAAAGGAAAAAAAAGAAAGGCTGTACCATGCAGGAATCGCTTCCGGTTTTCAATTCCATGTCGGAAATAGCGGAATATCTGGGGATAACAAAAGTATCCGTCTCTCTGGCGTTGAAAAACTCCCCGCTGATTTCGGATGAGTTGCGGAAACAGGTGCAGCAACTTGCCAGAGCCACCGGTTTTTCTCCCCGGAAATATCGGAAGCAGACGGGGGATTCCTCCGCCCGCGACCCCGTCGCGCTCTGCTTTGACCCCAAGCTTCAGAGCGATCCAGTCGCTCAGGAGCTTTTGAGCAGCATGATGCAGCGTCTGAAAGAGTTGCGGATTCCTTTTGAACTTGTCTCCAATCAGGAACTGGAGAAGTCCGATGGCGCACTGGCCGGGTTTTCCGGCGTGATTTTTCACTATGCCACGCCGCCGGAACTTACCAGACGCTTTGCCACGCTTCCGCAAATCTTCATTATGAAAGAAGATACCAATGTTACGGCTGTGGATATCTATAAGCCCAATGAACTGATTGCGGGAAAACTGGCTGCTGATTACCTGATCCGTCAGGGATTTCGGGAACTGCTTCTCATCTGGGAGAAAAAATGGACATACAACCCGAGTGAACATATGCGTCTGGAGGGATTCCGCAGGCAGGCATGCATGCATCACATCAAAGTCCGGGAGCTCGGCTACGATCAGAGTGAATCGCTGGAGCCGTTCAGCAATGAGTTGCTGAAGAATCTGGAAGAGGTGAACCGTCACGCCGGTATCTTTGCATTCAACGACCAGATCGCCTTTACAACCTGTATTATTCTCAATATGCTGGGGGTCGAGCGCAAAAAAGGGGAGCTGGAGTTGATCTCGTGCGATAATACCCATCTCCTGCGATCGCTCACTCCTGTTCCTCCTGCGATTGATCTTCATCACGGCGAACTTGCAAGGAGGGCTGTGGATGGGCTTCTCTGGCGTATCCGGAACCCCAATGCTCTGCCTCAGGAGGTTCTTCTTTTTCCGGAGCTTGTGGAACGGGATTCCTCCGGGGAAGAACGCAGATCCGGTGTGTCTGCGTCGGTCGATCCGGCGCATTTCGGCGTTGATTGTGTCACCCCCAAAGAGAAATAAGAACAGGAAAAGGAGGCATGTATGAGTTCATGCAAAAGAAAACACCAGCAACGTTCTGCCCGAATCCCAAAACGCAATTATTTTACTCTTATAGAACTTTTGGTTGTTATTGCCATTATCGCGATTCTGGCAGGAATTCTTCTGCCCGCGTTGCAGAAGGCGAAAGAGACGGCACGGGGGATTCAATGTGTGAGCAATCTTTCGCAGGCAATCAAGGGGCAGATCATGTATTCCCGCGACTACAACGGGTTCATGGTTTTTATGGCAAAATATGGCAGTGCATCCAGTTCCGAGCCATGGCCGTACATCCTGACCAAAGAGAAAAGTCAAACCGGGCTGTTGACGACAACAAAAAACGGATATGTGCCGAGAAAAGTTCTGGAGTGTCCGAAAAATGCACCACTTCCCGACGATGCCAACTGGGGATGGGGGTGGTGGGGCGTTTACGGCATGCTCAACACTTGGGACAGCTGGTCCGGAAACAATGCAACTCCCCGTTGGGAAACTCTGAAATTTGCGGTTGGACAGAGCGACAAATACCTCTATTATTTTGCTGATCGCATTAAACCGCCCAGCGGTGTCATGCTGTTTACCGATACGGTCTGCCGCAAAAACGGAACGTCGACCTATCGACTCAGCTCCTACCGTTTTGCTCCGTGGTGGGCGACAGATTCTGAGACCTATATCCATCTGCGGCACAGTGGAAGAGGAAATTTTGCAATGGCGGACGGTCATGTAGAAAGCCAGAACTGGTACGAGTTGGGAACTGGCCCCGTCAGAGTCACACGGGCCCTCACGGAGAATCTTGAACTGCTTACACGCTGAACCCATAATAGCATAACGTAACGAAACAGGGAGTTTATATGAAAAAGGGTTTGCTGACTCTTCTTCTGGCCGTCACGGCTTCACTGGCCGGAGTGGAATGGCACAGTCCGTTCTACGTCTCCGGTGGCACGCCGCATACCAGAAGAATTCAAATTACGGTGAAAAATTCCGGGGAAACGGTTTCCGGAGTTCCTCTGGAGCTGTCCGCTGCACAGCTGGGACTTGTCGGAACGCCATCGAAAGAGATCCGGGTGGTTGACCAGGACGGCAAGGAGCTGCTCTATCGGCTCGTGCCGGAAGAAAATACGATTCCCGGACAGGGAAAATTGTTCGTCCCGGTCTCGGCGGGAGAAAACAAGACCACCGTTCTCTGGATCTATTCCGGCAACCGCAATGCCTGGGCGCTGCCGGACCGGTGGTATTTTCGCGCCGATGCTGCTCGCCAGGCCAAACAGTTCGCGGTCTCGATTGGAAAAACGGAGACGCTGACACTCGAGACGGAGGAACATTCGAACCGCTGGTCACTGCCCGTTGCGGAATGGCCGGACCGGTTGATCGTTTCCATATACAACATATCCTCGCAGAAGATCGGGAAAAGACTTTGCTCCATTCCGGTAAACCGCCTGCTCCACGCGAACTACCCGGCTTCCGCGTTTTGTCTGCAGATTTCCGGGAGGGAGACGCCGTTTGTACTGGTTGCCGGTTCCCTGATTTTTGAATTGGAGGAAATGGCTCCCCGCACCGAGCGGCTGGTTGTGCTCTACCTCGCAGCCGGCCGGAAAAATCAGACGGCCGATGTTTCAATTCGGCGGGCAAGCTGGATTTTGAGCGATATGGAGGCCGCCGGCCCGGGGGCAATCGATAAGAAGGGGTACGAACGGCTTCTGAATTCTCCTGCCAATCTGTTCAAGGACCCCAGTTTTGAAGAGGGAAGCGGCTGGATCGTTTCCGGCGAACGCAACGGAAAGAAGTTTCACGTCAGCAGAATTGAACCCGGCGGAATCTTCGGGTCGAAAATGGCAACCCTCGACATTCCGCAGAGCGCTCCGGCGGACTGGTATGGATTCCGACAGTCGATTCATGCGCGTGACGGTGCCAAATATCTGTTTGCCGGCTGGGTGAACAGTCCCTCCGGCCTCGGCACCATCTGGGCGCATGAACTCAGCGGCAATCCTGGCGTCAAGGGGTTTGACAACTACAACGTCCAGATTTCCGGAAAAGGATGGCAGCCGTTCACGATGGAAATTTCTGCCAGAAGCAAAAACTCTGTAATCGACGCTCATCTGACCGCAATGCACGGAGTCTATCATTACGACGGCATGCTGTTGGCCGAGGTGGCGGATATCGGCGAGGTCCGCTTTGAGAATTACGCGGAACAGCACTCGAAGGAAACGCTTGCCGTTTCTCAGGTGCATCCGATCATAAAAATCTTCCCGGATACGATTCCGGGAAAAATGGAACGGGGATGTGCGCAGATTGCAATGGCGCGAAATGAGAAAGAGGGGCTTCAGCTTGCCGTCCGTTCTCTGCAGGACCATCCGGAAATCACAATCTCGGCTTCCGTTCCCCGGAATGAGAACGACCTTCAGTTGCCCGCTCCCGAGATCGGTGTGATTCAATACGTCAAAGTGGATGCTCCCAGTCGGTATTTCGGATTTCCCGGGACGAAGTCCTATCAGCTTTGCGCACCCGCCGGCACCCGCAATGAACTCTGGCCGGACCCCGTTCTCCCGCGTTCGAATTTTTCACTGGTTGCCGGGCGGACGCAGGGAATTTACCTCCGGTTCTATGCGCCTCCGGAAGCCGAGCCAGGCCTCTACCGGGGATGCGTCACGCTGAAGTCCCGGGGCAAAACGGTCAAGGAACTGCCATATCAAATTCGGGTCTGGAACTTTGTTCTGCCGCAGAAGCCGGAAACAACTGCCATCTTCGACAACCGCTTTCCCATCGGGCGGGAGCACAAGAAATATACGGAAATGGAGGCCGCCGATTTTCTGCGCAAATCACGTCTCAGCTACGATGAGATTCCGGTGAAGCCGAAATTCAAACGGAATGCGGATGGCTCGATAACAGCCGATTTTACAGAGTTCGACAAGGCGGCCGAGATCTGGTTTCATGAGTGGAACATTCCGTTTGCCTATCTTCCGCTGTTTCGCGAGGTGTTTGGCTGGAGCCGGCCGCCCAGATCGATTCTCGGCGTCGCACCGTATCCGGGCAAATCTCCCTATGCCGGGGTCGACCGCGGCAGGTTCACCCCGGAATACAGAAAGATCTGTCAGACCATCCTGAAACTGATGAAAGAACATTTGACAGAGAAGGGGTGGGCTGATCGTTTCATCCTGTACGTCGCGGATGAGCCCATGGCGGAACGGGACGGCGTCATCGAGCAGTTGAGCGCCCTTTGCGATATGTTCCATGAAGTTTGGCCCGAGATCCGAATCTATGCGAGTACATGGATGTATGTTCCGCAATGGGTCGGCAAAATTGACGTGTGGGGAATTGGAGTTCAGGGGCAGATTTCTGAAGAAAACATGGAAAAGCTCCGGAAATCCGGTGCTGAACTGCTGATCACGACTGATGGTCAGATGTGTATCGACACCCCGTACAACTCGATCGAACGTCTTCTGCCCGTGTACGCATGGAAATACAAGACTCTCGGGTATGAGTTCTGGGGAGCGGATCATTACAGCTATAATCCGTATCTCTGGGGCATTCACCGTCCTTGGAGAAATTCGCGTTATCCGAATGGTGACGGTTATATCTTCTACCCGGGGAATCTTATCGGCCAGAAAGAGTTTGTCCCCACGATCCGGATGGAGTCGCTGCGTGACGGTGTCGAAGATTACAGTTACTGCACTCTGCTGGAGAAACTGGTGCGCAAGACCGGTGACCCGGAAGGGAAAAAATTGCTGGAGGAGATCAAAACGTTCACCCGGGTTCCCAGTGTCGGCGGCCGCAAATCCGAACTTCTTCTGCCGGACCCGGAGAGTTATGGAAGAGTTCGGGACAAAATAGGGGAGGCCATCGATCGTCTGAACCGCTGAACGAATCGGCAAAAGGTGATGTCGCCGGTTCTCCGGGAGATGACAGAGACGATTCGGAGTGTGGAATCGTCGGAGATCTCCCGGAGTTTTTTTTATGCACGTCGCCTTCGCGGCACCTGATTCCGGGGAGGCGGTCAGAGCTCTTCGGTTTTTCCGGCGGCGGGCGGAGCGTCGTCGGCCAGCGATTGATCCACCATGGCGCAGACGCAGGAGTCGGACCACACGTTTTCCGCCGTTTCAATCATGTCGATGATCGTGTAGATCGGCAGGATGATCCCCAGAATGCCGATGGGCGCCTGAATGCCGGACATCAGCGACAGCGTCAGAAAATAGCATCCCATCGGCACTCCCGCGTTTCCAATGGCCGAGACGATCGAAATGAAAAACCAGAGCAGAATTGTCGGCACCGTTAACACCCAGCCGCCGTTCTGCATCACAAAGAGCGACGTGACCAGGATGAAGGCCGCACAACCGTTCATGTTGATGGTGCAGCAGATCGGCAGTACGAAGCGCGCCACCTCCTCCTTCGCCTTCAAATTGTTTTCCGCGGAGGCCACCGTCACCGGCAGAGTCGCGGCCGAACTCTTGGTGAAGAGCGCCATCAGCACCGCGGGCAGCATGCAGCGGAACACCTTGATGGGATTGATGCCGCGAACCAGTAGAAACAGCGGGAGAATGATGAAAAACTGGATCAGATTCCCCCCCAGCACCACCGCCACATATTTGCCCAGCGAACCGATGATGAAGCCCGCCGACACCTGCGCGGAAAGCTGGGCGGCAAAGGCGACAATGCCGAGCGGCAGAGTCCAGACCAGCCCTTTGATCAGCGCGAACAGCACCTCCTGCATGCCGAGAATTCCCTTCAGCAGAACCTGGATGTTTTCCGACTCTCTTTTCATGGAAAGAACCAGACCGACCGCGACCGCCACCAGCAGAATGCTCAACACGTTCCCGGAGGAGAGCGGTGCAAGAATGTTGTTCGGAATGACGGAGAGAATGTGGGTGTAATAGGAGATGGAACCCAGATTTTCCGGAACCGTTGTATTGCCCTGCTGAATCGCGTCCAGCGGGAGATTGCCCGGTTGGATCACCTTGTAGAGCAGGAGCCCTACCAGCGCCGCGGCGGCAGTGGTGAGCAGAGTGTACGAGATGGTGTGCAGGAAAATCCGCCCGGTGTTTTTGCGTGCTCCGAGCAGGGCCAGCGTCGTTGTTACCGCCAGTGCAATGGTGGGCACCGCCACAAATTGAAACAGACGCGTGTAAACCGATGCGATGAAATTGAAAAATTCGTTCAACCAGCCGCAGCCGAGCGTTCCCAATATGCCGCCCAGCACCAGTGCGGCGATCCATAGTGCAAGTTGTCTGCCGTTGAATCCGGGTTTCGTGCCGATGTCTTTCATGATCGTCTCTTATCTGTCAAAATTGTCCTGATCCCGGTCGGGGATGAGGGAGGATGACGCCGTTGCGCCTCTCTTTTGCCGATTTTCCGTGTGAAAAGCGTGCATCAGATAAAACTAGCATGAATTTATCGTTTTGTCAATCGAAAACTCCGCCCGTCCGTCCGTTGATTGCGACACGGAGCAGGGCGGCATGGATGTGCTTCTCCTGGGAAACCTGCGGGGGGAGGGGGGGGGCAGGCGCCCTATTCCGGCGGCATCGCCACGAGCAGCTCCAGATTGCCGGAAAGGCGCAGCTCCGGCACCCGGTGCGGGATGAGAACTCTGTCGTACTGACGGAGAACCAGCGTCCGGTCCTGACAGAAGAGCTTCCCGGTGCCGCGGGTGACGATCAGCACCCGGAACGCATTGTGGACGACCGCGGCACTGCCATCCAGCAGAATCCGCTCCAGCCGGAAACAGCTGGTCTTCCGCTGATCGAAGAGCGAAAACCGCTTTGCGTCCCCTTCGATCGGCAGCGGCAACGGCTCGACGAAAAATTCCTCTCTGGTTTGCCGGAGGTCCCGCGCGGTAAAATCGAACATCGACAGGGCGAAATCGACATCGCGCCCCATGAAACGGGCGCTCTCCGGCAGGCGGTAGCCGCCGCGCTCAAATTCGATCCGCACCGCGAAATCGGTCGGCTCCATCATCTCCACCATGAACACCCCTCCGCCGATCGCATGGGGAATGCCGCCCGGCACGTAGAAGCAGTCGCCGGGTTTTATCGGAATGCGGTCGAATCCGGCGAGGATCGCTTCGGTATCCTGGGTTTCGACGGCGCGCTTGAACGCCCCGTACTCCGGCGTCCGCTGAAATCCGAGATAGATGTACCCTTCGCACTCCGGACGGATGGCGAGAATGAAATACCCCTCCGTCTTGCCAAAAGGGGAGTTCAGAAACCGTTCGGCGAACGGAACCGAAGGGTGGCACTGCATGTGCAGCCGGATTGCGGAGTCCAGATATTTCAGCAGGAATCCCGCCGAATTGCCGAACTTCTCCCGGTGCGCCTTTCCGAAAAGCTCCTCCGGGAAACGGGCCGCAAGTTCCGTCAGCGGAACCTCGCCGGAGGGGGTGACCACCCGGGAGATCCCCTCGTCGGGAAACTCCTCCCGGCCGACGTTGCGCGCCGCGGTCGTCGAAAGCAGCCAGTCCTCCGGAAAGTGGGAGTCTTCCGGCTTCCGGACCCCTTCGATTTGATCGAGCGTCCGGCCGCCCGGATAGGTGCGCCAGACCCGGTTCGGAGCCAGCCGGTAACAAGGTTCCAGAATCATTTTCGAATGGTTTCTCCTTTAGAAGCTGCGCATCTGGCCGGTATGTTTGTGACTGCTGTCCAGCCGGTCCAGCCCCGCCTGACCAAGGAAGAAATCGATCCAGATGTAGTGCATGTGATTCGGTTCAAGCACCTCCACGCCGTGGTTGGAACCGAGCGGAATGTGCAGCAACGTGTCGCCCTTCATCGGTACTTTGAAGTCGTCGATCAGCACATCGACGTCGTTCTCGGGGAAACTGAAGAAGAACTGATCCAGCATCGGGTGCGGATGCTGGGCGACCTTGTCGTATCCGTAGGATTCGACCGATCCCATGCAGAAGCCGGGGACAATGCGCTGACGCACCATTTCGCGGCTGATGGTTTTGTCGCTTTTGTTTTTATCCCGATACTGGGTGGAGGTGATGTACTCCTGCACGTAGGGGAAGGCGCCGCAGGCGCCGCTTTTCCACTCCCCGCGGCTGTCGGGCGGAATCTCCCAGCAGATTTCGAGGAGCCGGGTGCGGGTGGCGGCCTGGAATTCCGCCTGCTGATCGGGTCCGGGGATGAAGACATAACGCCCCTCCACGGCGATGTTGACCCGGCCGGCATGGAAACGGAACTTTCCGTCGATCGTAAGATAGATAAACGCCTTGTCCGTTTCCGGTTCTCTCGTATACGCCTTGCCCGCGTCGAGCGTGAGCAGACTCGTCTCCGCGCCGGGGATCGCCCCGGGCAGCATCGGCACGCGGGATTCCTTCTGCTGTGCGGCATCGATTTTCACCATATCGACTTGATACATGTTTCAACTCCTTTTGTCAATGATCCGGTCAACGACCAGTTGTCTGAAATCTTTGGAAAGCATCGAGAAATAGGCGGTGAAGCCGGTCACGCGCACGACCAGATCCGGATAGAGTGCCGGATTTTCATGGGCGGCGAGCACCTTGTCCCCGTCGATGATGTTGATGTTGAGCAGCGTATTGCCGGAATTCAGCAGCGTCCGGATCATGCTGACGAGCTTGTCGAGCGCCTCCGGAGAGTTCGCCACGCCGGGGTCGAGTTCGAGCTGAACCGGCGCAGTGTTGCCGTAACCGGGCTGAATCGCGGCGATGGAGTTGCACATCGCGGTGACCGCACCGTCCCGCCGGAAGCCCGGATGCGGATTGGCGCCGTGATTGATCGCCTCCTTCGCCCTTCGTCCGTTCGGAGTCGCGCCGACGTGACGCCCGAAGTAGATGGTGTTCGACCACGAGAACCAGCCGGGGATGAAGTTCAGCCCCGGATAGCGCTCATTCTGTTTGCGGACCAGCGCGGAGAACTCCCGCGAGACCCGGACCGCCCAGCGGTCGCCGAGGGAGTTGCCCTGGCAGTAGCGCTCGGAGTGCTGGAGCATCTGGCGGATGTATTCCCCTTCGGTTCCGGTGAAGTCGGACTGCATTGCGGCGTTGAGTTCGTCGAAGGTGAGCCGTTTCTCGCGGACGACGCGCTGTTCGACGGCCGCGAAGCTGTCCGCGACGGTCGCGAGCGCGGCACCGTCCATGCAGAGATTGAAATAGGTGGCACCTTTGGTGACGTCGCAGCCCTTTTCGATCGGTCCATGGGAGAGCAGATTGAGGATCAGCTCCGGTTCATTCTGATCCTGATGGTTCAGATGGAAGCGGATTCCGTCGGCGGTCGCCTCCACCGCGCACTTCATATGTTTGAGGAACAGCTCCCAGAGCCGGTCCAGACTCTTTTCGCCCGCTTGGAACATCTCGTTCCAGGCGACTTCGAACACCTTGGCGGCGTTGATCTTGACGATGTCGTTAAGCGTGTATTCCTTGCCGGGGATGCTCATCCAGTGGCATCCCGACGAGATGCGGCGGATGGCCTCCTCCCGCGGGAAGCCGCACCGCATGAACCCCTCCACCAGCGCCTTGTCTCCGGAAAAGCGGGGCCAGCCCATCCGGTTGCGGAAGAGGCACTCCACCGCTTTGCGCAGAAAGACCGGGTCGCTCTTGTCGTGGACCCTCACAGTGAGGTTGCAGGCGATGTTGACTGCGTCCGCCGCTTCCAGAATCAGATAGGAGAGATGGTTGATCGTGTCGTTGCCTTCGAGGTCCGGGCCGCCGAGTTGATAGTAGCGGCTGTCGTTGAAGAAGAGGCAGCCCAGATAGAATTTTGCCTCCTCGTCGGTGATGCGTCCGGCGCGGATGTCGTTCTGGTAATAGGGCAGCAGCAGCTGGTCGAGCTGGCCGCCCGCCGAGCCGCGGTTGTAGAGACGGCTGAGCATGCTGAAGTGGCACATCCATTGAATCGCTTCCCGCATGGTGGCGGGAACGCCGTCCGCCATGCGGAAGTTGATGTCCGCCATCTCCTCCAAATTCTTCTTCAACACCGGATTGCGTTCGATCAGCGCGAATTCGGCCAGCTGATAGGAGATGCGGTGCAGGAAATTGATGATCGCCTTGACCACGGCGATTTCGCTGTCGTAGAACTCCCGGGTCTCGGGGCCGTTCTGCGCGCGGTAGTGCTCCAGTTTGCGCAGAATGCCGTCCCAGCCCAGTTCGAGTCCCATTTTGATGTCCGGGTTGAAGTGGTGATCGCGCCCGATGCCGCAGATGATGTTGTAGCGTTCAAAAAGAACTTTCAGATCATCAAACGGATAAGCCGGATTCCACGGATAGGGGTTCGAGGGGTCGCCGGTCATGCCGCGCAGCCGGATCAGGAAGAAGAAGCCGCGCCCGACAAACGCGTCGATCGGGTCGACGTAGAGCGGATGCTCCGCCAGAAGTTTGGTGAAATTCTCCGTCCAGCCGGAGTAGCCGTAGAAGTGGCCGTCCGGATTGTTGGGGACGATTTTGAATTTGAAGTAGTCCGGAGCGACGACCCGCCCGTAGTCGTCCTCGTTGAGACCGCCCTCTTTTTCCACTTTTTCGGCGGTCTGGGCCAGTTTGCGTTCCCGGAGCAGGCGGAGGCGTTTCGCGTAATCGAACGTCTCGTTCTCCGGATACTGATTGATATATTGGATCATCATGAGAGTCACCCGATCTGAATGGTAAGGTTGCCGACGGATTCCGCCGCCTCCCGCAGGCGGGTCAGCGCCTCCGGTTTCAGCGGCCGTGCGGAAACGAAGGGATTCTTCTCTTCGAGCGCACGATATTTGGATTCGCCGAGCGGGTTGAAATTCAAAAGTTCATAGCAGCGCAGATTGCGGAAATTTCTGAGAAAGCCGGCAATCGCCCGGATGTTTTCCGCGGAGTCGGTCGCTCCGGGAATCAGCGGTGTTCTGGCGATCAGCGGCCGGTTGAGCGTATCGAGGCGACGGGCGTTGTCGAGCAGTTCCGCATTCTCCACGCCGGTCCATCGCTTGTGCTCGACAGAGTCGAAGATCTTTACATCGAACATGATAAGGTCGAGTTTCTCCAGGATCGGCCGAACCGATTCAAACTGCCAGTTCAAATTGGTTTCGACCGCGACCGGAATCTTCTCTTTCCGGCAGGCGTCGATCAAGGCGTCGGCGAATTCCGCCTGACAGAAGAGTTCGCCGCCGGAGAGGGTCACGCCGCCGCCGGAATCGGCGTAATAGGCGTGGTCCTGCAGGATCTCCCCCATCACTTCCTCGACGGAAACCGATCGGCCCGCCATCTTCAGCGCCCCGGGGAAACAGACTGCCGCACAGGCGCCGCAGGCGGTGCAGCGCGACCGGTCGAACTGCAGCACTCCCGCCGCAATCGACCGCGCTCCGGAGGGGCAGACCGGAACGCAATGGCCGCAGCCGATGCAGTTTGCCGGGTACACCATCAGTTCATTCGTCATCCGGATCGCTTCCGGATTGTGACACCAGGCACAATGCAGATTGCAGCCTTTTAGGAAGACCGTCGTGCGAATGCCCGGTCCGTCATTCAGGGAGAAACGTTGAATGTCAGTGATCATTCCGTACATAGTGATTTCATCTTCATCTTTCTTTTACCAGTCCACAGGCAAATGCTGACTGGTCATTGCCGCAGAGCGTTTCGGCGACAACGGCCAGATTTTCCACCTTCGCAGAAAACGAAAATCTAAAGGTTCACCCAGTAGTTGGGGGTATCCATAATATCCCGATCGTTCCAGCTGGAGACGCTGCCGTCGGGGCGGATCCCGTTGAACCTGCCTCCATGCCGGAGACTGATCGCCTTGGCAACAGAGGACAGACTGATCGGGGCAGTCTGGTTGGCGCTGGGTTCATCAAGATAAAAAGAACCGTTGATGTAATATTCGTTATCGATCCATCCTCGCCGGCTGTCCACGGCAAGAAAGGTGACGCGGTTGCGGAGTTTCTGCAGGACCCGTGCATAAAAAAGAGTTCCGGAGGAAGGCATCAGGCCGCCGACCTCGGCTGTTCCCGCGGGCACGCCATACGTATTGTTGACATTTCGCCCTTCGGAGGTCAGAGGACAGAATGCAAAATCCGGTGTATTGCGGGCCGGATTTGTATTGGTATACTCCGACAGATACTTCAGTCGTCCCAACTGGTCGCGCCACTGTGGACTGCCGTTCGTACTGCTGAACGTCTCGAAGAATTTTGCCGGCGGAACATATCCGCGGTTGTCGTCGGCATAGGAGAGAAACGCCAGCCCGACTTGTTTCAGGTTACTGATGCAGGACACCGACTTCGCCTTGTCCCGGGCCCGGTTCAGTGCCGGCAGCAACATGGCGGCGAGAATCGCGATGATTGCGATCACGATGAGGAGTTCAATGAGGGTGAAAAACCGGAAAACTCTCTGCTGTTTCATCGACAACCTCCAGGACTGATTATGGAATTCGTTTCAATTCATACGCGAAAATCACCCGATTCGGAATCGAGAAGTTGTCTGCGGTGAAGCACAGCTTCCCTTTTTCGAAACGCGCCGGAACAGTTCCAAGCGCTTCTCCCGCGCAATCCAGTGCGACGACCTCGTACTTCACAGGAAGCTCCAGCGTGATTTCACCGATCCCGCGACGGGCGAGGATTGCGTTTGTACGCGGAGCCTCTTTTAAAACCACCCGATCCTCCTGCGAAGAGTAAACGATCCCTTCCTGTCGGACATCAGTCAGAAATAGCAGCAGAATGCGCCCGGCCTTTTCCAGCGATGTGTTCCCCAGCGCAATCGCCGCCACCGTCTGCGCCCCCTGTCTGGCATTCACAGTAAGCCGTTTCCCTGTCAGGCGGGCTCCGGCGGGAATCGCCAGCGCTTCACTTCTCCCCGATGCGGCCCGGAAGGTGCCGACACGGAAGTCGGCGGTAATATCTCCGGTGCAACTTGTTACGGAACCTTTTTCACACTCGAGGATTTTGCGGACCGCTTCCGGTGCCGGCTGTCCGAGTCGCCATGGAGCGACCGTCCCTGTCGGGAGCGGCGGAGTTTTATCTGCCGGAGCACTGATCGAACCGGTGCGTACCTGAAACGCCAGCCGCTGCATTTCCGGCGGATAATTCTCCACATAGGCCTCCTCGAAAGCACCGGGCCGAACCAGCAGCGGCACCGCCCGAGTTGCCGGAGCGATGTCCCGGCGGATGAAGAAGGCGGCGGCAATCCGTTCACTGAGGATGCGAACCGGGTCATTGACCGAGTGGAAGGTGGTTATGTCCGGGGTCCCGAATACTGCCTGCGGGGAGCCCGCATAATCGAAACGAAACAGGCCGTCCCAATCCTGAAGAGCTCCATAGGCACCGAAGATTGCGGCTGCTTCACCACGGACTTCATTGGGAAAACATGAGTTGAATTCCGTAACCGTAAACGGCTTCCCAAACAGCCGGGCGGGGGCGAGCATCCGGATCGGCCAGAGATCTCCCTGCACCATTGAGGTGTTGCGGATCAGGTAGGGTGGAACCCATTTTACCCGGCCGATGTACTGCGGATGCTCCCAGTAGATGTGGCAATCCACATAGTCGTACTGCTCGCGGAGCGAACAGGCCAGCGGCGGCTGACGATGGTTCTGATCGGTGAGAAGCGAACGAACTTTCAGCTCATCACGCAGGAACGAACGCATTTCCCGGTAGTACGCTTCGTAAAGCCGGTAGAGAAAGCGGTTGAGTTCCGGCCGGTGATTCTCATTGGTGACGGTGATGCCGTTTTTGCGGCAGTAGGCTTCGAACGCACGATCGATGAAGGGTGCGCTTTCTCCATCTCTGAGCAGTTTACAGTCATCGTAGAGGCTGATGATCATATTCTCGTTGATGATGCAGATGCCGGTCAGCGCGGGTTCTTCCGCCAGGGAAAGCCCGGTGTACGGATTGCGATGAAGCAGCAGCTGTCGGGCGAAGCTTTTCAGATTTTCCCGCACTTCGGGAATCACCATCGCCGCAAGTTTGTAATCCTTCATATCGCGGAGACGCGGCGCGCTCTTGAACTCTCCGGGAATCCGGTCGCGCAGCGAGAAAAGATCGATCGACAGGTAGAGTCCGCGCTTTTTGAGCGCATGAATAAGATAGTCGAAGCGATCCATTTTCTCCGGATCGAAGGTGACGGAGTTGTCGATTTTCCTCCGGACCAGCTCCCGGTCGTAGTGGTGGAACCGGATACAGTTGTAACCGATCCGGGCGAGATAATCCGCCATCGCTTCCGCCTCTTCGTGGGACGGTGTACAGGCGGAAGTACAGAGATTGGCCCCGTAAAAGCGGATCGGGCGATCCGGCTGTTTCTCGAAGACGAAACGACCATTCCTCACCTGAAGGAAGCCGTACTTTCCGGCGGGGGCATCGAGCAGGAATGAAAAATCAAGCGCCGAACCCGGCACGGTCCGCCGTTCCACCCGGAACTCCCGCCAATCTGCATTGCGGGAGAACGTGTACTCCTTGCGGGCGCCCAGCCGGATCGATTGCGGAGAAGCTGCCGCTCCGGCGATCATCCACACCGATGCGCCGGTGCTGGAGAAGGTAATCGACGAGACCGGCTTTTCAGGAATGGGGAAACAGGAGAGATAGAGCCCGACATCGTTTTCATCGTTTCGACACTTCCATACAACTTCGCCGTTGCGCATCCGGTAGGGATTCCACCAGTCCCCGACGTCATATCCGCACGTTACCGGAATTTTCCGGCTGGTTCCGTCGGAAAAATTCACTTCAATTGTCCCGATCTCTCCCCGCTTTGCCCAGGCAAGAGCATGAAGAAGTACCAGGGTGCGCATCGTCTTCGGCTTAGAGAAGCGCAATGTCGCCGATCTCGGAAAGTAATTACGTTCCAGCCCCCCGAGTACGATGCACTCCGGCGTACCGCTTTTTTCGCCGTCCGGAATGTCGAATTCGGCAAACAGCGCCCGAAACGGCTTCCCCTTCGGGAATTGGCGGAGGTCCAGCAGAGCTCCTTGATCGGTCCATCCTCCTTTTCGATCAGCGGGATGCTCGTCAGCGAAGGTCGAATTGGCCGCCGCACCGAAGGGGAGAGGTTCAACCCGATAGGGATCGAGATGCATGGAAAGTTCCAGTTCGCTGCTGGTGAAATTCCGTGTTCCGGCAGGAAGCAGCGAAAGGTTCATCTGGTACTGCGCTATCTTGTTTTTGCGGTTGTCATTCACCGTGACGTCAACCGGACGGGAGAGCGAGATCTCCATGCGGCCGTCGCGAAGCGGCAGCGAGAGTTTCCGCACCTGTTTCCGCTCGGCCACACGATATCCGGCACTGGTTTCCGGAAGTATTACCGGTTCAGCCCCGTCAAACAGGATCTCTTTTCCCGCCATCTCCGACTCCGGCAGTTCGAACTGAAGTACCAGCATCCGAGTCGGAACCGGGCGCTGCGCCTCCAGTTTATAGGTGAAACGCCCGGCGTCAGCGGTCTTGTTCAGCTCGGCGGAAAAGTCGAATTTCACTGGAATTTTATCTTCCGGAAGCACCCATTCTCCACGGGCGGTCATCGAGGTCCCCCGGCATTTCGCCACTGCCGGAAACGCCTTGTGCCGCTGGCTGGAAAATTGGCCGCGCACGCCGAAGTGTACAATCCGGAACACCGTCGAAAAATCCAGTGTGCCGAGCCCCTTTCCCTGTTGAATACCAATCACATCCGCTGCGGCGAGTTGCGACAGCGTCACGCTCGCAACAACCAGTGCGGCAAAACTTTTTCGGAAAAACTGATGGAATTCCATTGCTGTTCTCTCCCTTGTCTATTTAAGGCGGAAATTTTTTCACAGGCAACAATATATCGTTCAGATACGCACCCAACCGCCGTTCTTTTCGCGGGCGGATTCATACATCGCATTGATGAGGAGAACCGCGTTTCGCCCCTCCTGCGGCGTGGTCAGGAGTGGCGTTCCGCACCGCAGGGCCGAGGCGAAGTTGTCCATGGAGTTCAGCCACGCACATTCGCGGGGATACGGGGCGGACTTCGTCCAGTTGTTGTTCAGAAAATAGAGACTCTCCGGCGTTTGCTGCGCCCCCCCTTCGCGGTGGATGTACGCCCCGTTGGTGCCGTGCGCCTCCATCTGATAGTACCAGCTCGATTGCGGGTAGCTCGTGGTCGCGCAGATGTTGACGATCATGCCGTTGGCATATTTCCAGACTGCCAGACCCAGATCTTCCATCTCGATCTCATGGGTCTGCGTCCAGGCGTCGCAGCGGACCGCTTCCGGCATGCCGAAGACGAACAGAAGTTCATCGAGGTGGTGGATGGTCTGGTTGCTGAGCACGCCGCCGTCCAGCTTCCGGGTGCCGCGCCATCCGCCGTTTTCCCGGAAATAGTCCATGGTCCGGTTCACTTTGAGCGTGACCGAGGCACTCAGGGGCCGCCCGAAAAAGCCCGCTTCCTGCGCCGCCTTCAGCGATTGCACCGAAGGACGCAGCCGGCGGCAGTGATCCAGCGCGAGCAGAAGATGTTTTTCGGCGGCGAGGGAGATCATCCGGTCACAGGCGGCGACGCTCATCTCCATCGGCTTGGTCACCAGAACGTGCTTGCCGGCCTGCAGCGCCTGAATCGCCAGTTCCGCGTGGCGGCCGGTCTCGTTCATCACCATGACCGCTTCGATTTCCGGATTGTTCAGCATCTCTGAAAAATCCGCGACCGCAGGGATATGCAGTACCTCGGAGGTCCGTTTTCGCCGGTCTTCGCGAAGATCGCAGACCTGCATCAGCCGGATGCCGGGCGTACCGGCCATCTCGGTCGCCCGGTTGTGACCCATCCCCAGACCGACCACCCCGAACCGGACCGGGGCCGCCACATAGCTCCGCACCACTGTCGCAGCGGAGACCGAACAGCTCTCCTGCTGCGCTCCCGCCGCCGCCGCGGGCCACGCTTTCCGCACCACTTCAAGCACCTGTTCGCACGCTTCCGCGTTGGAGAGCTCCGGATTGAAGTTGTGGGTTTCCAGGCTGACCGGACCGTTGAATCCGGCCTCTTCCAGCGTGCGGAAGATCTTCTCGTAGGGGATGGGGTCAAAATGGTCGGCAAACCAGATGCTTCCGGTCGACTTCACATGGACGCAGTTGGTGCGTTTCGCAATCTTTCTGAAATAGGCGTCCGGATCCTTTTCCCGTTCCGCCTTGTCGTGCATCCAGCTGTTCTTTGGATCCCAGGCGAATCCCCAGCCGGGAATCTCCAGCGCGTCGATCATTCTGAAGCACTCTTCCTTGGTGCAGCCGCAGTTTTCGAAGGCGAAAACGAGACCGGCCCGGCGGGCCTTTTCCGCAAACGGCAGAAACAGCTCCATCACCTGCGCCAGAACGTCGGGGCGGACGGCGAGTTCTCCGATGCCGGCCTTCTCCTGCCCGTTCGGCGGCTGCCAGAAAAAGAAGGAACGGACCAGCTTGCAGTCGAGAATCTGCGATGCCGCGATGATGCGATCCAACTTCTCCATCTCCTCCTTCAGGCGTTCGCCCCCCGGCAGGTGCACCTTGCCCAGTGAGGATTGAAGGCAGGCCACCTTCAATCCGTTGTCATCGAGCAGTTTTTTTACCTCTTCAAGCTGACGGTCGGTAAGTTTCTCCAGCGGGCGCTGAAAAATTCTGCTGCGCAGGTCGATGTAATGGAGCCCCCAGCTCTTGACCAGCGGAATCGCCTTTTCCAGATCCATACCCGTTTCATCGGTGAAAATTGACAGAATCATGATCCCGTTCCTTTTTTGAATTGATTTTATTTTATTGAAATTGATTTTTTTATTTAAAACAATTATACCAGAAAAACGTGTCTTTGTCAAGAGGTGCAAAGAAAAAAATCAAAAAATAAATTGATGAATCAGTTGTTGACAAGTGAAGGAGTGATGATATAATAAGAAAGAATACAATAGTTTGCCGGGAGGAGATGCCATGCTGGAAATATTGCAGGAAAGAATAGAGCAGGGGAGGTATCCCGTCGGCAGACGTCTGCCCAGCGAGCGAAAGCTGGCGGCGGAGTTTCATGTGCCGCAGAGCCAGATACATAAGAAACTTCAACAGCTGGTGGAGAGCGGGCTTCTTGAGTGTTTCCGCGGCAACGGCTACTTCGTACGGCAGGGGAAACCGGCGGCGGAACGGCTCAGCAGAATTGCATTGTGCTGGGAGCAGAGCAGCGCCGGCAGCAACGGCAGTGCCGCTGATGATTTCTATGTGGGGCTGCTCTTCAATCTCGCGCCGGAATATGCGCAGAACATCACCATATTCAACATGCCCGAGGAGTCGTCGAAACAGAATGAATTGATTTTGGAATTGATTCACGAAGGATTTGAGGGGATCTTCTGTTACCCGCACTTCGTACGGGAGCTGCTTCCGGCATTCATCGAATTGAAAATACAGGGGATTCCGCTGATCTTCTGGGACTACTCGCCTTTGCCGGGAATCTTTCCGGCGGTCGGGATCGACCATTTCCAGTCCTGCATGCTGGCGGCGGAAGTGCTTGCCGGCCAGCATATGCCGGTCACTTATATCGGTTTTGAAGAGTCGGAGCAGAATCGGCTGAAATATCTCGGCTTCCACGCTGGATGCAGACAGTTTCAGTTGGCGGTGGAAAAAGAGATCCTGCTGCCCTACCGCAAGGCGTTTGGAGATCAGGAGGAGATCGGTTTTGAACAGGAGCTTGTGCCGGGAAAGCTCTATTTTGCCTCCACCCGGCTGCTCTCCTCCCGCGTGATCGGGACAATGTTCGACCGGGGCTGTCTGCCGGGAAAGGATTATCGGATTCTGACCGTCGACAGGGTGAAATTCATGGAGGGCAGTTCGCTGCAGCTGGATTCCATGATGCGCGATCACACGCAGATGATGCACAAATTGCTGAGCGAGATGCAGCATGCCGTCCGTTCCCGGAACAACGCATGCAACGACTGGCGCAATCCCATGCGCTACATCCCGGGGGCCAGTCTTGCGCATTGAGCGGAGATGGAAGAAGTTCGTGCTTTGCAGAAGGCGGCGCTTGCATTTTTTCAAAGCGGATGTAAGGTAGGGCAGGCGGGGCTCTCTACCGACGCCGGCATCACCTCGCCCGCCGGCTGTCGACACTCATCCGGTTCCGCCGCAATGTGACAGGGAATTTGTATGGGGTCAGTGTTCTTTTTCAGTGAAATGATCGGACTGGAACAGTCCTTCCCCCTGAGGATCGTGCGGGCGAAGCAGGCGGATTCCGTTACCATGCATGGCCATGAATACACGGAACTTGCTTTCGTCGCCCAGGGGAATGCGCTGCACACCCATGTCGGTCGGGATGGGAAGGTCCGCCGCGGTGGCTTGATTCAGGGGGACATCTTTTCCATTCTCCCCGGCGAGCGACACGGTTACGAAGGGTGCGGCAACATGGTTCTCTACAACATCTACCTGTATCCTGAACTGTTTGACTCCTGCCGCAATCTTGAGGAACTCCCCGGCTGGAAGCTCCTCTTTGAAGAGCGCAGCTCCATGCCGGAAGAATTTCTTCACCTTTCCGCCGCGATTCGCGACCGTGCGGCTCAGGCACTGGATCACGCGATCCGGGAGGAGGAGTTGACCCTGCCGGGATATGAGGCGGCTGTCCTCGCCCAGTTTCTGGCGTTTCTGGTCCCTGTCCTGCGAGCGAAAGATACAAGTCGGAAGGTATTCGAGACCACCTCCGGCGGCATCCTCTCCACGATCAGCATGATGGAGGGGAATCCGGAGCGGAAATTCACGCTGGAACAGCTGGCGAAATCGGCCTGCATGAGCATTCCTTCCTACACGAAGAAATTTCGTGCCGCGACCGGAAATTCCCCGAATGAATATCTTCAAAAAGTTCGTTTGCAGAAGGTTCTGCATTATCTGATCTCGACGGATCTCTCGATTGCGGAAATCGCGGGCATCTGCGGATTCTGTTCGGCCAACTATCTCATCAAGCAGTTCCGCCGCGATTTGCAGAAAACACCTTCGCAATATAAGAGGGAATACCTGAAAAAGAACCGGAATTAGCCGTTTGTTACATTTTTTTATCCATCTGTGACTTGCCGAAAAGCCATTTCTGCTGCATAATATATACAGAAAATCTTTTTACGATTGCGAGCAGTAACACCCAACCGGAAGAAAGGGCAGATCATGAAGGTACAGACAGTCAGGCATTCCGTTTCCCGTAAGTTTACTCTTATTGAACTTCTTGTCGTTATTGCGATCATCGCGATTCTCGCTGCGCTGCTGCTGCCGGCATTGAACCGGGCCAGAGAGAAGGGGCGGATGATCCAGTGCACCTCGCAGCTCAGTCAGGCCATGCGGGGGTGTCTGAGTTATGCCAATGACTATGATGAAAAGATTCTCATGAAGGAAAGCGCTCCTGCGACGGTCGTCTGGACAAAGAGGATGAGCGAACTGAACTATTTGAACCGCAAGGCCCTGCTGTGTCCTTCCACCGCTCCCTATCCCGGCGAAAAGCTGATCAACGAGATCTGGTTCTACACGTATGGGATGGGCAATTACCGGTATGCACCGGCCGCCTACAAAACCTATTTCGGCGATCATTTTTTCTATGGGATAAGCATTTCTGGCGGCTCGCAGGAGGGATACCATGCGAAGAAGGCGAAGTCTCCGTCGACGCTGGCGGTGCTGGCTGATACGGTGGTCACATCCGATACCGGACACACGATGGCCGGAGTCGGGCATTATGACTTTCAGGTGGGAGCTTTTACCGGCACCGGGCAAATCGCCGGGGTATATCTCGCCCACAGCAGCATGGCCAACATCGCCTGTCTGGACGGGCATGTAAAAGCTTTTTCGCGGAACAACCTCTATTCCTGGCCGACCCGGATCCCCTACCTCATCGCCGGCAATCTTGCCCGGATTCCCTATCCGTAGGGTTCCTGAGCGGCTGCCGAGGTGCAGTGCCCTGAACTGTGAACTTGTTGAGAATGATCTCAAAGGAAGAAAGTAAGGATTTGTTGCATGATTTTCAAGCTATCCATGGAATTCAACGACAGCGGAGAGGTTTCTTCCCTCTCCTGCCGCGGGGTGGAATTCATTGTCCCCGGGAGAAGCTGTGAACTGTTTATTCTTCAATTGCGGGACGAGCACGGCGTGCCGCTCCGCCTTTCCAGCCGCCGGTTCACCAAGGTGGAGATGCTATGCTCAAACAGAACGTATACGCTTCTCTTTTCCGGGTGTACGCAGCTGCCGGAGGCGTTGGTCAACGTCACCGCTGAGCTGGGCGCCGACACCATTTCCTGGACGATTGCGGGGGATACCGGCTCCTCCGGTTTCCGCTGGGAGTGGGTGGACTTTCCCCGGATCCGCATGCGGGAGATTCCCGACGGAAAATACCTGCTCCCCTTTGCCGAGGGGGCGCTGGTCGAGGATCTGAAGAAAAGAAACCAGAAGGGATTTTTCTCGCCGGAATATGCGGAATATCCGATGACCGGTGTCTCCAGCTTTTATCCCGGTCCCGCCGCGATGCAGTTTGAAGCGTTCTATACGCCGGAGTGTGGAATCGGCTTCTACTGTTTCGATCCGGCGCACACGCCGAAAACCGTCGATATGGTCGCGGATCTCGACGGAGGTGTCTGTCTGATGTTACAGCACTTCACCGGGGGCGAAAACCGGCTTGCCAGCAAGGTCGTTTTCGCTGCTTTCCACGGCGACTGGCAGGATGCGGCGGAAATTTACCGGAAGTGGATGGAGCGCTCCGATCCATCTCTGCCGCGACCGCTTGAGGAGCGTATGCCGGAGTGGTTCCGCGAATCGCCGGTTCTGCTCATCTATCCGGTGAAGGGCAGGGGGCTGGATCTCGGCGGCATGGAGCCCAACGAGTATTTCCCCTATGCGAATGCGCTGCCGGTTGTAGAGGGCTTTCAGGAGCGCTGGCAATCTCCGGTCATGCCGCTTCTGATGCACTGGGAGGGAACCGCCCCGTGGGCGCCGCCCTACATCTGGCCGCCGTACGGGGGGGAGGCGATGCTTCGGGAGTTCATTCAAAAACTGCATCGAAACGGCAATTTCGCCGGACTTTACGGTTCCGGAATCGCCTGGACACAGCGCAGTAAAATCGATCTCCGCTACGAGTGTTTCGACCGGTTTGAAGACGAACACGTCGTCGATGAGATCTGCATCGGACCCGCCGGGGAAACCTGCTCCCGGGTCTGTCAGGGGCAGCGAATGGGCTACGATCTCTGCCCCGCTCGCCAATTCACGAGACGTACGGTTTGCGGAGAGATCGCCTCCGCCGCCGGAGTCGGCGTCGACTATCTGCAGTATTTCGATCAGAATCAGGGGGGAGCCGCCCCGTTGTGCTACAGCAGGCGCCATGTACATCCGGACATTCCCGGAGCGTGGCAGACCGCCGCGATGCAGACGCTGCTTGAGGATGCGGCGCAGGCCGCGGGCCGCACGGTGCTGGGATGCGAAAACGGCGCGGCGGAACCTTATCTGAAGAGGTGCATGCTCAACGATTTGCGCAATCATCTGGCGTGGGGAACCAACGGAATGCCTGTGCCGCTGTACTCCTACCTGTTTCATGAATACGTATCCGGATTTTCCGGAAACGGCGTCTGCCTCTCCAATTGGGTTGACGTGGAACAGACGCCGTTCTTTCTGCAATGGTCGCTCGCCTGGAACTTCGCCTGCGGGAACCTGCTGTCGGTCGTGCTGAAGGATCACGGCACGATTCACTGGCACTGGGCACTGCCGTGGAGCGCGGAGGCTCCGGATCAGGAGCCGCTGCTGACGCTGATCCGCAACCTGAATCAATGGCGGAGAGGGGCCGCGGCCGCTTATCTGGTCGCCGGGAGGATGGTGAAGACTCCGGAAAACGTTTCCACCTTCCGAACCATCCATTTGAAACACCGTCCGTCGTGCCGGGTGCCGGCCGTCATCGTCTCCGCCTGGGAGTCGCATGGAAAGCATGCCGTCATTCTGGTGAACTACGGCAGCGAAGCGGAGTCCTGCCGGATTCGCTGCGGCGGCATGGCGGCGGGAACGGCTGTCTCCCGGGAGAAGAGGGTTCGCGTTGAAGGGGAGGAACTCTCTTTTGACGTTCCTCCTCTGGATATGATTCTACTGGAGCTGGAGCCGATTCCCGCCTCTGCGGCCATGCTCTGCGAGGAGGCGGTGCTGCTATGATGCAAAGGACTGCACGTGCGGCCGACGGCGGTCTGCGGCTCTCGCCGGTCGCTCGCGAAACGGGAATTTTCCGGCTCCCCGGCTGGGTTGTCTGGTGCGGCAGCATGATTCCGGGCGGGGATGGAAAGTATTATCTGCTCTTCTCCCTGTGGGAGGAGAAATACGGGTTCGAAGGGTGGATGCAGCATTCGAAAATCGGCTGTGCGGTTGCGGCGGATCCCATGGGTCCCTATCGTTTTCAGGGAATCGTGCTGGAGGGCAGCGGCATTCCCGGAGCTTGGGATCGTGATGTCGTGCACAACCCGTGGATTATCGTGCACGACGGAAGGTTTTACCTCTTCTACACCGGGAATTACGGGAATGGCGACTACCGGGATCACGGCAGGCACCAGCGGATCGGTCTGGCGGTCGCCCCTCATCCGGCGGGGCCGTGGAAACGCGGCCCGGAGCCGCTTCTGCCGGGACGGCCGGGCATGTTCGACGCCACGATGACCACCAATCCGAGTGTGTGCCGCCTGCCGGACGGATCATATGTCATGATCTACAAGTGCTATTCGCTCGAACCGCCGTTCAACGGGAAAGTCGTTCACGGCATCGCGTATGCGGAACGGCCGGAAGGTGTGTGGCGACGCCGGGCGGAACCGGTGTTTCAACACCCGGAATCCCCGTTTGCGGCGGAGGATCCCTGCCTCTTTTTTCAAGGGGGAAAACTGCGGTGCATTCTCAAGGATATGGACCGCTTCTTTTCCCCGGAGTCCGCACGCTCCCTGGTCATGCTGGAATCCTCCGACCGCGGGGAGAGCTGGCGGAAATCCTCGCCGTTCCTCATCAGCACGAGGGAGGTCGCGTTTGAAGGGGGGGAAATCCGGGAGATGGCACGATTGGAAAGGCCGTTTGTCTATATGGAGAACGGAGATCCGGCGATTTTGTTCAATGCCGCGAAACCGGATGCCGGTGCCGACGGCGCATTCAACATTCATCGCCGATGGATAGATTGAACGAACGAAACAGAGAACGTGGAGAAAGGAAGAAAATCATGTCCTACCAAAGCAAATCATTTCTGGCCGCCCTGCTCGGGGGATGCGCCATTCTGGCTGCGGCCGCGGAACGGAGTGTGGAGGCGAAAGACGCCGGAATTCATTTTTCCAGCCCGATGATTCGGGACGGCGGCTGTTTCCTCGCCCCCGCTGTTCTGGAAGGAAAGAGTGCGGTCCGCATCGACTACAACGCCTTTGAGACGCGGTGGCTGGAGTTCGCCATCCGCCGGATCACATTCAAGGAGGAGCTGCCGGAGATCACGGTGGAGGCGGATTTCTTCCTCCCCGCCGCAGGTGAAATCGCCGCTATCTCCCTGCGGGTGTGCGACCGGGACAATGAAACCTGGCAGATGAAACAGCCGCTGCCGGAGCAGGCCGCCGGCTGGATCACGCTCCGCTACCAGTTCCGTCCCGGCGAGGGGATGAAAGGCGGCAGCTGGGGGCCGAAGGAGAAGAAAAACGGCAAGTTCGACTGGCCGATTTCGCTTTCCGGTTTCGCGTGCAGTTATAGGAAAGCGGAACGGCTGGGGTTCATCGGCGTCGGTCAGATTCGTGTCATTACACCCTGACGGCGCGTTGCGGAAGGAAGATTGCAGAGAGGTATCAGGCAATGAATGGGATAAGGAAAATTCAGCTGGTTTTCGCGCTGGCTGTCGCCGCGATGGTGCCATCGGGGGCTCGGGAGCAGATTTACCGGGCGTCCACACACGAGGAATGGTTTCGCGGGCTGGACGGCCTCTCCATCAGTCGGGAAGTTTGTGACGGAATTCCCGCCATGAAGATGGTGGTCTGCCGCAGCAAGGCGGGGCAGGGGCGATTTCTGCTCAGGGCCGAAGAGCGGGATAGTCCGGAACTCTATCTTCTCCCGGAGGAGGTGGCGAAGGCCGTGGTCCGGATCCGGGTATATCTCCCGGAAGGGGGGGGCATTTCCGGCGTCACTCTCACCGGGCGCGACGCGAAGGGTGAAGTTTTTGCATACCGGCAGGAGATTCCCCGGGACCGGACCGGGTGGATGACGCTGGAATACCGGTTGGACCGCCGGAATCCGCCGCGCAATTCGGCCGGAGGGAATGCGGATGGTAAAATCGACGGCATCCTGCGCATTGCCGATGTCCGGATTGAACTCTCTTCGTCGCAGGAGACCGGTTCGATCGGAGTAGGGGAGGTGCGAATGACGCCGCTGGAGGTGGAACTGCGGAATCGGGTCTGGCGGCCGGGCATGCGTAATTCCTTCCGGATTTCCGGACTGCCGTCTTCGGTGCGGGAGATTTCGATGCGAGCGGATTTCCGGGGCGAGAACGACGCGGAGTTCGCCGCTCCGGTCACGCGGAAGTTGCCGGTGAGGGATGGCGCCTCGGAATGGATGGACCTCCCCGTTCCGGCGAAGTTCGGGCCTTACACCGTACGGGCGGCGCTGGATAACGGCGACGCGCCGCTGCCCGGAGATTTTGCGTATCTGCCGGAGAGATTGCCGGCGTCCTCTTCTGCGGAGGATTTTCAATTGGGCGTTCAGGCGCAGATCGGCGGATACAATCCGGAAATCGTCGATGAGATGCTGTCGCTGGCGGAGGAATGCGGCATCATGCTGCTGCGGAGCAGTATGCATGTCCGCTGGCGGGAGCTGGAGAAGACGCCGGGCCGCTGGGATTTCAGAATTTCCGACGAATTGTTTGCCCGGGTGAAGGAGGGGGGATTCCGCCTGATGGTTACTTTGAATTGTCCGCCGAAACACGGACGGGCCGCCCGTTACCGACCGATCGATCCGGAACGGGCGAAACGGCGGCCGGATTCGATTCTGCCGGATGCCGATCTTTTCGCGGCATACGCGGCCCGCGTGGCGCAGCGGTACGGGGAACAGGTGATGTTCTGGGAGATCGGCAATGAGCCGGACCTGATCAGTTTTGCCAATTATCCGCTGGACGAATACATCAACCTGCTGCGGAAGAGCCGCCGGAAGCTCAAGCAGGCGTCTCCTGACGCCATGGTGATGAACGGCGGCATTGCCACGATCGACGGCCATGCGTCTCAAGTTGAACCGGAGTATCTGAGGAAGTTTCTGGAGAAAGCGCCGGCGGATTCCTACGATGTGTTCGCGTTTCATTTTCACTCGGAACCGGCCGCCTATCGACGCTCGATGGAGAAACTTCTGGAACTGCGGCGAAGCATTCCGGTCAACAAGCCGTTCTTCCCGAACGAAACCGCCTACCCCTGCGGGCCGGGATTCGTCTCCCGGTATGAACAGGCGGAGATTTTGTGGAAGAAACTGCTCTATTCCTGGGCGAAGGGCATGCGCGGCTATGTCTGGTACAATCTGCGCTGCAACGTGCATCACGCGGACGACAATGCGGAAGCCAACTACGGACTGCTCTCGAAAGATCTTTCACCCCGCCCGGCTTATGTGGCATACCACACTTTGACGAACTACTTCACCGGGGCGAAATTCATTCGGACTCTGAACGACGGTGGAGGAGCGGAGTTCTACCTCTTCCGGGGGGTGGACGGTTCCTGGCTGATCCCCTTCTGGTCTCTGGAGCCGGAGTACCGGAAGCCGTGGCTGCTTACCGGGGTGGGACGTCGTGCCGAGTTGATCGATCTCTGGGGGAACATCATCCGGAACCCCGGCGAGGATGTCGTCAGCGTTACCGTCGGCGCCCGGCCGATGCTGCTGCGGATTCCGCCGCAGCGGGAGGGACCCCGGCTGGTCGGAGAACCGGTTTCCGTGCGTGAGGGCATTTTCGTGCCGCACAACGGGTCGCAGAGCAATGTTCTTCTGCTGCGCAACCGTTTCGGCGGAACCTGGAAGGGAGCATTGACACTGGAGGTGCCGGAGCATCTCGAAATAACGCCGAAGACGATCTCGTTTGATCTGGCGCCGTCGGCGGAACGGGAAGTGCCGTTCACGGTGAAATTCAAAAAGAAGCTGACGGGAACCCCGAACCGGTCGTGTGAGTTGACGGTTCATCTTCAGAGCGACAGGCTGATGGAGGCGGAAATCTCTTTCCCGGTCAGGTCCGCGGTGCTGATTCAGGAAAGATATTCGGAATCCCCGCTGTTTGTACTGAATCAATCCAGTCAGGTTCAGCGTCTGTTCCCCAGCGAGGGGGACAATGAGAAATATTTCTGGAAATCTCCGGAGGATCTGAGTGCGGAGATCGACCTGAAAACCGATCGGAAAGATCTCTGTCTCCGCATTGTTGTCAGAGACGATGTCCACAAATCTCCATATCGGGCAGGGGAACTCTGGAAAGGGGACAGCATTCAGCTGGCTTTCTCGATTCCCCGACAGAAGGGCGAATGGAAATTCGGATTTTCCCTGGCGGACGACGGTGCTGTTCAAAAGTACTGCTGGGATGTTCCTGCCGGTTTTTCTGCGGGAAACGTCATACGCTCCATGAAGGTCTCCGTCACCCGGGAGGAAACGAAGCAAACGACCGTTTACGAGGTGAAGATTCCGTTCCGGGTGATTGGCCTGAGCAATGCCGCCGGGCGGAAGGGATTTGGCTTCTCGATGGTGGTCAACGATTGCGACATCGATGTGCGGGAGAGTATTCTGTACCTTTCCGACGGGATTTCAAACGGAATATTAAAGCCGGATCTCTGGCCGGTGCTCTGTTTTTGAGGCCGGGTGCGCTGATTTGCATATTTGCGCCGGTGATGACGGGCGGTATGTTGAAATCGTTTGTTCCTGGCGGGATGGAAGAGGGATGGGCCGTATGGGTGGAGGTAGCGGCATGACGGATGAAGAAAAATGTCAGAAGCCGGTGCATCCCGGTGAAGTGTTGGATATGGAGTTTCTGAAACCGAGGAAGCCGTCGCAAAGCAAGTTGGCACGGGATATCGGACAAAATTTTCCGACAGGGAGAACAGAGGTTGCTCCCGTATGATTTTTGTCTGCTAAGGAATTGTCCGCCTTATCCGGATTGGCTCCGCGAATTATAGAGTCAGGTTCGAGTGTACATTCATCTTATTTAAGCCGAAGATCATCTGGACGACTTCGGCAAATTCTTTATCTGGATTCTGTTCCCGGAGTCCCGAAAATTCCGGTTCTTCAGGAATTTCATCAACGCTTAATTGGAAAAGATAAGAAAAAGATGACAGCTCGGTGCGCTTGCATGCGGAAAATGCTTCTGATCCTTCGCTCCATGGTCGTTCATAATACCCCTTTCAATGGCAAATTTCCAAATAATCAGCGAAGGGGGCTTGACTTTTGACACACTATCTTTTTACGCTGAAGCAATATAAAGAAAAAGGGCTGTCGCAAACCTTATGAGTTTTTGCAACAGCCCTTTTGATTTGCGATATTACCGGATTGCAATTTCTCGGCAATCTTCCGGCCATTTTTCGGATTTATATTGTAGATATATGAAAAGGGAAGACTCTTGACGGACTCTTCTGCTTTTCCCCCTCATTCCGGACTGCGCGGTTTTCCCCGGCCGCCAGTCCGGAATTCTTTTTCAGAAGCGATCGGAGAGGCCTACCTTGCAGACCGTCAGCCGGGTCGGCTCCGGCAACGGCGGCGGGTGCGGCCGGTCGCGGTTGGCCGGAAGCGTCTCCCAGCGCAGAAACCACTGCACTCCTTCAGCTCCGGAACTCCCGGTATCCGGCAGCCAGTTTCGAATGAGTCCGGGAAAGGATTGTTCCATTTTCCGCAGCTCCGGCGGACAGCTGGAACGGGGAGGAAGTGTCTCAAGCGTCTTGAGCGTCTCCGGGTTGAGACGCCAGCATCCGGCCTCTCTGTCGATGAATTCAAACTCCTGCAGAAGTGTTCCGTCCGGCTGGAGCTGCACAGGAGGGGCGAACACCATCTGTCGGATGGAACCGCCTCCGGAAAATTCCCACCGCTCCGCCGCCGGCCAGTTGCCGTGCGGAACGAGCTGATGATGTCCATCCGGATTCACTCGGAGCGTGAAAATTCGGCTCGCACCGTCACCATCGTACAGATGAAAGGAGAGAATCGGGCGTTTTCTCCCGTCGAAGCCGATGCTGCCGCACATGTTGATCAATCCGCTGCCGCTGGCGCTGGTCGGGAGAACGATGACCCCGGGAGAGTCGATGGTGAGGGGAAGAGCAAGGCGCCCGCCTTCCGCATTTTCCCAGTGGAGCAGGTCGCGGCTGCGGGCATAGCAGAGATCGTGGTTGGTGGCACAGTCCCCGGAATCCCGCCAGACCCAGGCGAGATGAAAGAATCCGTCCGGCCCGGCGACCGGTCCGAAAAAGTAGGCGTTCATCCTGTCGTTGCCGGCGGTGAGCGGTTGATCGAGCAGGCGGGACCAGCGGCGCGTCTGCGCGTCGTACACATTGTAGATCTCATTGCCGCATCCGCTCCCGCCGTAACGGTAGTGGAAGATCATCCGCCCATCTGCTCCAGTGAGAAACCGGGGATAGGTGCACCTTTCTTCACAATTTCCGACCAGGGAGGGAACCCGGACGAGGGAGTCCGGATCGTGTGGACGCGTCATCTGAAAATAGATCAGAGGCGCGGCGTGCATGTTTGCCGCAATGTGCAGACAGCCGGTCGAGTCACAGAAGAGTTGAATCGTATTGTGTGAATCCCAGCCGACCGCGGTATCGAGCGGGTGGTACTCCCACTGGCGGGAACCGGTTGGCCGGGAGGCGAGCACCAGCTGCCTGTCCGCGTTGTAATAACCGACGTATTGTCGGATCGGCGTGGTCAGCAGTGCAAAATTGACTTTGTGCCCTGACCAGGCGTTGTCGACGGGAAGTTGTTCAAGGAGAATCGGGGAGTGTTCCTGCTTCATTTTTCAATCTGTGGTTGCTAATATGGAAAGAGCAAAGGAGAGCCTTTACTCCATGTGAAACAGCTCTTGCAGCGGAATGGAAACCGGACCGCCGCCGTCGGGTTCCTGTTCGAGCAGATCGGCCATATGTTCCTGCCAGCGGCGGAATGCCGGATCCTGACGGAGACCTGCGAGCCGTTCCCGGGTATCGATCCGGCGCTGGGCGAAGAGCAGGCCACTGTGCGAATCAAGCCAGATGGTGTAATCGGTCACTCCGGCATTGCGCAGGGCGCGGAGCACATCGGCTTGAATGGCGGCGTGGCGCACCCGGTACTCTTCGGCGCATCCGGGGCGGAGTTTCAATAGAAAACCGTTTCGCATCGCTTTATACCCCCGGTTTCGTGTCGCGGGTGATCCAGTAGACCATGACGCCTCCGGGGAAACAGCCGGGATCGGCGGTGAAGGATAGTACGCCGTTG
>OLGD01000505.1_pt1 | contig 78445 bp, 63 predicted proteins | sample 1605311 | NCBI WGS metagenome assembly OLGD01 (sample SAMEA3888917, study PRJEB22519) | human gut metagenome | biome: human gut; feature: human-associated habitat; material: faeces | place: Denmark | collected 2010
AATTTTTTGTAAAATTTGCTCTTTTACTTGTCTACTTTATTGACTATGGTCCAGATTTTGAGCTAATTCTTCTTGAGTTAAACCCTTTTTAATACGCATTTGCTTGATGTTTTCGCCAATATCCATACAAAAATTCCTCCTTGTTGTTCTTGTTTTCGCTCTATGACTATGGTAATATTTAAGTAAGTTACTACTTTAGTCATATTATATCTGTAAATTGACAGAATTGCAAGAGAAAGTTCTGTCAATTTACAGATTTCGTGATAATTAACAATAAGAGGTTTAAATTTATGTATGATTTAACAGTGCTATTAGAGCGTATTTCTGAGTTTTGTGATAAAAAACAAATATCAATTAACCAAATGTTAAAACAAGCTGAATTAGCTACAAGTGTAATTGACAATATTAAGCGTGGAAGAGTTCCATCGTTAGATAAGGTTCATACTATTGCTGATTTTTTTGAATGTTCTATTGATTACTTAGTTGGTAGAACAAATGACCCGACTTGGCATAAGCCTGAAGAAGTTTTAGCTGAAATGGTTCAGAAAACCCCTATTATAATGAAACCGCAACAAAAACATAAAAAGCCTGAAATCATGCTGCCTTATTACCCACAGTCTGCCAGTGCTGGAGATGGCAATTATATATTTGATGAACTGCCAGAGTGGCATACAGTTCCTAAGAACAGCAAAACCGAGGAAGCTGACTTCATGCTTATGGTAAGCGGTGACAGTATGTTGCCTAAATTTGCTGATGGAGATATAGTTTTAGTAAAAAAAACACCCTCTATATTTGAGGGTGAGATAGGTATATTTTATATAGATGGTGATGCTTTTATAAAACAGATGGGGAGCGGTGAGCTTATCTCGCTTAATCCTGATTATCCTAATATAGCTATAAAAACCTGTAATGATGTCCGATGCTTCGGTCAGGTTATAGGTGTTCTTGATGCATAATTATGAATAAATATACAAAAGCAGTGTTTAATTATACATTTTTAGTTGGCATTAAAATAATGATAATAGTTCTTAAAAATGCCTAAAACAATGATTATATCCTAATGCCAACCAGTTGGTATTAAAATTATAAATTGGTTGGTATTAAATTACCAATTTTCAACCATTTCAACAGTTGTGCTGTGTAATTCGTAAAATGCCCTTAAACGGCTTATAAACCGCATTTATAGCTTTCTTAAACACTTTTAAACGCTAATTTCTACTGGTAATTACATACCCTTTATAAGCCCTAAAATCGCCCAAAACTGCTTTCAAATAAAATCCAAAAAAAGAGCCGTTTTTCAAAGTGTAACCTTTCGTTACGATTGAAAAACGGCTTGTTTATCGGTTTTTTTGAGATTACTTGTTTTTTTACGATCTTTTTCACCTTCCTCTTATTTTTTGGATTTCATTTACAAACTTACAATAACAGGATAGAAAGTCGGGTCTATTTTTCTGCCCTCTAAAATATCCTTAGCTTTTTGATGAGTTTCATAGCAGATTGAATGTGTATCCGTGCTGGCAGTTGTAATCAAAAAATAGAGTGGCTGCATTCGTGCGTCACCACTGCCTTTTGTCATAACATCAAACAGCTTTCTGTTCGGCTGGGTGTGCAGCTCATCAAACACAACGCCGTGAACATTGAAACCGTACTTTGAATAAGCCTCGGCACTCAGAACCTGATAAAAACTGTTTGTGGGTTCGTAAATCAGCCGTTTCTGTGAGGCAAGTATCTTCACTCTTGTATTAAGTGCCGGACACATACGCACCATATCGGCGGCAACATCAAATACGATTGACGCCTGTTGTCTGTCGGCAGCCGCACCGTAAACCTCGTCTCTCTGCTCTCCGTCACCACAGGTGAGGAGAAGTGCAACAGCCGCAGCTAATTCAGATTTGCCGTTCTTCTTTGGAATTTCAATGTATGCAGTGTTAAACTGCCTGTATCCGTTAGGCTTTAAAATGCCAAACAGGTCACGAATAATCTGCTCTTGCCAGTCGATAAGCTCAAACCGTTTACCCGCCTAAGTGCCTTTGGTGTGGCAAAGGCTTTCAATAAAGGCAACGGCAAAATCCGCGCTCTCCTCGTCATAGTAACTGCCCTTAGTCCTAAATTTTGTAGGCTTGTACTTCTTCAGCTTTCTCAAAATCTCACATCCTCACGGCATAAGAAAAGGCACCACATATGTGATGCCTTTTTGCGTGTTGATGTTTAGTTTGAAGAATCTATCTCTTTCAAAATATTAGGAAATACAGCACAAACTTATGAAAAAATCAAGTTTATGCACTGAAATGCACAAACTTTTAAAAATCGACGGTTTTTGCACTAAAAAGTGGTGGTAACTATCTGATTGTCAAAATAAAGAAATAAGCATCAGTTATTTCTAACCAATGCTTGTAAATTTTATTTTGTTTACTAAACTAATTATTGTTATCTCACTATTCATCATCTTTATCATCTTCATCGTCTTCTTCAAGTTGAGGTAAATCATTACCTCCGCCAAAAGCAGAGTTTACGCCAATAGCTGCTCCAATAATCGCAACTACTCCTAAAATACCGAATACTACTTTCGTGCCCATTCTTTCAAGAAATTTTTTATTTTGTATATTTACTTCAGCAATTTTATCTGCGACTGTAATCATATCATTAGTAATAAGTTTCCGTTCTTCTTCCGAAAGGCTTTCTTTATTCATTCTATTAGATAAACTTTCAAGAATGATTTTATAACCTTCTACGGTAGCTAACTGAATTTCATTGTTTTTTTCTAGAATGTTATTACATATTTCTAAATAACTTGAAATAGCTATTTTCCCAAAATCAGCAAAAACAGGAAATTGGTTGATTATAGAAATAGCGACATCTTTGTCCATATAAGGAATCATAGAGGCGAATTCCATAAGTTTTTCTTTTGATACATTTCTAAATGTATCTATTTTCAGAGCTCTTTTTACATCGTTTTCAGAAAGATATCGCTTAATTATTCTTTTTGGCATGATTTTAATACTCCAGTTTCTCAGATAAAATACATTTTTAATAATTATACCATAACTACCTAAAAAATCAATAATCCAGAGCAGAGTTATGAATAACATCAAGAATTTTCTCCTGCTCTTTCTCATCAACACCAATGCTTTCGAGGGCCTCTCGTGTGCCACAGTCGGGGCAGATAACGGTTAAATTGTCTGCCCTTGAAACTGAATAAACCCCGCCACAACGGAGACAGGTGCGTAACTGAACAAGGTTATCGGTCATTTTCACACATCTCCATTGAATTTTTGTAGGCATTGAGAAGTATTTGCTTGTCAAAGTAAAAGGTATCGTAACCGTCAAGGCAGGTTTTCATATAGTAAATGCTTGGCACACCGATTGGTCTGTCCTCGTGCATAATGTAGGCAAAGGCATTTATTGTTCTTCGTTTGCCTGTGCGTATTCCCTTGTACTGAAGTTTGATATCTTTCTTGTAGTAAAACGCAGGATAACCCTCGTAGCGGTCAAGTGCTTTTTCATCAGAGGGTGTAACTTCCCAGATTACGACAGGAACACTGCCGTTTTCGTTTTTTTCAATGGTTAGGTAAGAGCCTGTCTTACTGCCTTTGAAAAGCAACTCCCAACCCTTGAGCTTTGCAGTTCCGAGGATTGTGGCTTTCGGACAACGCATTTTCATTTGTCTTACATTTAGGTTACTTCCGTAGGCTATGTATAACCTTTTCATAAAATCAATCCTTTCCGAAGATATGTTCTTCTACCACCTTAAGACCGCCGAAGCGGTCGGTGGGGCTTGTGCCTATATCCTTCATGCGGCTCTGCCGTTGCGGAAAGCTCCGTCACCTGAAAGTCTGTTTGTGAACACATCTCTCGCTGTCTTGAACTCGTCACCGATAAAGCCAAGTCGCAAAAGCCAAGTTATCATTGCGTATTTTGGATTTTCGCTTTGCTGAGGTTTTGCACTTGCCGACTTAACTTCCTTTGCCATTTGGCTGAGTGCAAGGCAAAGCTGAATGTAGCTTTTAAGTTGTCCTGCGTGAAGTCCGTTCTGTTTGCCGTTTGAAGGTGCATCAAATTGGAAAAGTCTGAATTCAACCGTTCCCTTTGTAAAGGTTGCGTAGAGGTTCAGCATATGGTATCGGCTGTCATTGTAGTGTTTGTTTCTGCCGTAGTTTGCGTTGTGGCTTTTGTACCATATATCTGCAAGTTCTGACATTGTGGTCGGCTTTCTTCTGTTAATCTGCTCTAAGAAGGTTTCGTCAACCGTTCTGCAATATCTTCTGATTCGGTATTTGTCAAGGTTCAATGCGGAAATCAAAAGCTGTTCGTGGCTTGCCATAATGTTTGCAAGGTTTCTGAGTGTCTTTGCTGTGTGACCTTTTGCACCGATGTGAATGTGAACTCCGCCTCCTCTCCGATTATCTCTGAAATTGCCCTGACCAGTGCTTTTCGCTCTGTTCCCGTTAAATGAAAATCAATTCTCATAGTGAGTACCTCCTCTGTTTTTGGTACTACATTAATCACTCTGATTTATACAAATTTCAAGATATATTTTCAAAGCAAATCATAAAATTATTGCACACTTAACTGTGAATAGTACACAATGCCCGACAGCACAAAGCAAACTATGGGCAATGAAACGCCATTCCCCCACATTTTGTACTCCTCGGAATCGGAATGGGGATTTTTCAGCCACTTTATTATCTGCTTTTCCGACTTGGGTTTGACATTCTTTCCGACAGCCTTGTTATACTCATCAAAAATATTCTGTCAGTTCTTAATTTCTTCATCAGTCGGATTTTCAGTGCCGAGGTCACTGCACCACCAGTCAGGAAAGCCCTGAAGTCTTGCACATTCGGTCGGCGTCAGCCGTCTGACTATGTACTCGGTATCATTTACCACAGGCGGGTCTTTGTAGTCGGTTGCAACCAGTGTGTTTGCTAAATCCTTTTCGGCAATAGTATGATGTGAATTCTTGCTTGTGGAATAAACAGGCACAGCTGTTGCGTTTACTCCCCGTGCTACAATAGGCGGCTCGATTTCTTCTTCAATACTCAAGCTGCTGTTACATTCTTCAACCTACTTGACCACAGTGTTAAATTTTATTCTTGCCTTAATGTTCTGATACAGTTTTTCATGCGAATTTCTCCAATCTTTTTCATTGTAGACGAACGAATACAATCGTCTGCAACTTTTATCATTCATATTTTCGCATGAATTTATCTTTCGGACAAGGCGTAGGTTGGCTTGACGGTTACGAGAATTTGAAGGTCAGAAACAAAAAAGCAGCTTTGGCTGCTTTTTTATGCCTAAAAGGGCAAAAATTGGAAAGCAAAATAAGCCGAAAATTCGGAGATTACTGACAGCTGTCTGAATTTTTCACGAGCTTTTCGGCAAGTTCTTCACTAAGTTCGGTGGCGATCTTTTTTGGGCTACTTTGATGACTGCGGCTTTGACGACTTTACCCATTGCTGTTCCCAGATCATTTCCATGCTCTACAATAGATTTGTACAGTTTTTTGAATTATAATTTTAATTCGTATCAATGGTGCTGAAAATCATATTCTGTACGAGCCAGTTTATATAATCCAACTATTGCTTCTTCTTCGCAGTCATATTCATAGTACATACTTTTGCCTCTCTCAGTATTGCGATATGCCATCCAACATTTAGACTTCGAATCATAAAAATATCCTATGGCATACGGTCCACAAGAGTGATGGTTTAAATAAATTGACACTGTGTTCAATTCTGGTTCAATTTTTTTGATCTTTTCAAGTGGTTTTTCATGTGCCTCTACTTCTTCACAAACCGAATCATACAAACGCTCTATTACATCAATTTCATTTTCTGATTTTTTGGTAATAAAATAAAATTCACCACACACATAAGATTTCCACAACTTGTCGTTTTCATCAAAATAATACCCCATCCCCCTGCTATCGGTTTTATGTTGATTAAAATATACCTTAACGCTACCGATTTTTTTACTAAGTTTCTTTATTTCTGAAAGTAATTTTTCTTTTTTAGACATATCATATTCTCCAATTCTTTATTATGTTCACATTACACCAAACAATGATTCAGTATCTGTCAGCAGATATGATATATGCCGACAGATACTGCTCACCATTTATAACATACTATTATTTAATTTCTTTCAATCTTCTTTTTGGCAACCTTAGCAAGACCGGCTTTGGCAACCTTACCCACTATTGCTCCACCGGCAGCAACACTGACATTGATAACCGCATTTTTCTCTAATTCTTTACCTGCTTCTTCATCACCGTTCACATATCTGCACATCAATTGTATAGAATTGACATAATCCATTACGGCAAAAACAACCATTGTTACAATGACTGCTGCTACCAATGTACCTACTATTATACCAAATGGACCGCCCATTGAAAACAGTCCAAGCATGGTAGGAATCATTTGAAATGCTTCTACAATGTCAACGATAGAAAAACCAATATCTACCATATACGCCAGAGACACCAAACCATCTGATGAACCGCCGTTCAGACCGCCGGAAATCATATATGCTGCTCCGCCTGTTTCGGGAGTTGTCACAATATATCCGAAGCCTTCCCATTCACCATAGGTTATCATATCAGTATGAACAGTTACTATTTTACCTGCATTAACAGCTTGTTGAACTGCATTCATTGTTGTCCGATCCAGATGCAGGTTTGCTTTCTGCTCCTCAAAATTCATTTTGGATAGCATCAGAATGGACTGACCTTCTTCTTCTGCCTCTTCTAATATGAAAATCGTTGAAACTCCGGGTTCTCCTGTAAATTCCGACCAAACAGTACCTTCATAGGCTGAAGACATGACACCAGATGCAGTAATATATTTGAATTCGCTGTCTTTGTCACCGTCACGGCTGATAGCTGCAACATTATTAAGGTCTATGTCGATATAGAGATTGCCTTCTGCAATTCCGACAGGCATTCCCCACATAGTTTCCGAACGCACTTGATATCCTGTCATACCAACGCTCAATGAACGGGTAATAGAGATATTATGACGTTCTGCGAGAATATTATCGGCAATATCCACCTGTGCATAATACAGTTTTTCCGCCATATCAAGTATCCTGCCCAATTTTTCGGAAGAATAGATATTGTCGATATTGACATCGGCGGAAATTCCCTCTGCCTCATCAAATGCTTTAGTAAGCTCTTTTGATGAAATCATTTGCATATCCTGCGTGATTTGATACATTGAGCCTGCTGTCAGTTGCTGGTATATACTCGACAATAAGCCGTTTTCCGTACATTTCGTAAGGTTTCAGTTTAGCTATATTCTGACCGTCTATTGTGAAAGTAATGGTATCAGAGTCTCTTTCCTTGATCTTATCATATTCACCGTCAATACTTTTTACAACATACTGAAGAGACAAAGGCAAATATGCAGTACTTTCACTGATGATTTGTCTTGAATTGAAATACGCTTCCTCACCTTCGTGTTCCTTTTCGTATGCAGAGAGCTTTTCATATAATGCATTAAGCTGGCTTGAAGACATACCATTGACATAATCAGATTCTGAGATGCCATACTTTTCGATGTCGTCATATATTGTTTCAACCTGATTATAGCCTTTGATACTTGTATCCAAAGGAATCCAACGGTAATCGCCGGCAGCATTTCCTGCTCCACGATAATCCGTATATGGAACATAGGCTTCTACCCATGTCTGATCCATCTGGAACCCTTCTATTTTTCCGCCGGAAACAATCGAGAGTACTTTTTTTCCGGAAGATGCCAAAATAGTTCCAGCAGTATTCAAATCCTTGGCGGATGTCAGTTTAAGTGCCTGATCTGCAGATATAAAAATTGTACCGTTCACATATTTTGCAGGATAGTTCAGATATCTGAGCATTGCTATCAATAAGCTTGCCTGATCGACATCGTTACCGCCGTTGCTGTCAAATGTAGCGACAGCACCTTTTCTTGAACCAGAATATGCTTCATAATTGATATGGTTTTTCAGATACAGATACACTTGCAAAGGTGTTTTCAGCTGATCCGCCAATGCCTTCATTTCATCGGTTAATGATGTTTCATCTTCAAGCTTGAGCGAGCTTTCATTAAATCGTGAAGAACCCACCGCACTTACACTATTCTTTAAATAGTTGTTAAGATTATTTACAGAAAGTTTTTCGGCATCGGTTTTTTTGGAAATACTGTTTTCCAAATTATCACTTGTCACCATAATTTCCTTTTCAACTTCAAAATACTTTTCCAAAGTGTCTATTGACTGTTGATAGGATTGGCTGTTTGTATTTTTCGAACCGAGAATAATGCCGTTGATCGCATCAAGTGCTTTTTGAGAATTTTTGTTGAAGTACTTTTCAAATTCTTTAGCTCTTTTTTTGATAATATCATCACTGTTACCGATCATACTCCTTATTTCTTCGGAATACAATTTAAACTCGGATAAAGACTGATTTACCGCATCTTTCAGAGCATCAGCTTTTTCTTTTATTTCTTCTGTATCATTGCTTTTTAAAGCATTGGTCAAAGCTGCATAGTTATTTGATACATTCTGACTGCTTACTTCAAGCCTTGTATCGGAATAAGTCGGTATATCAATGTCTGCTCTATTAGGTGTAATTTTTACACTACATCCACCCAGACAAAAAGTTATGGTTGAAGTCATCAATGTGAGTACCAGCAGGATCGATATACTTTTCATTAACAAACTTTTTTTCACTTGTTTTTCCTCCTGCTATAAGAATTTTTACCTGTCATAATACCAACTGTTCCTATTGCCAAAGACAATACGAAAATCAGCAACAGCAGAGAAATATCATCTGATTGACCTGTTGACACATTGTTTCGAGACTCTTCTACACTGCTTTCGGGTACAGATGATTCGGGCTGTGACGATGTGGAGCTGTTTTCTGATATTTCGGAAGCCGGTGAAGAAACTTCCTTTTCGGGTTCGCTTGAATTTGGAACAGAAACATCGGAAACCGTTTTAAGATGTTCTTCAAACTGAGCTTCCACTTCCAAATCACTGACTATGTTTCCAAAATCCTTTTTCCAGCCTTTGAAAGTATAAGAATACTGTTCATCATCTGCTTTTGTCGGATTTTCGGGTGCAACCGCAGCATTGCCATATTTGACAGACTGTGCGGAAATGACCTTGCCGTCACTGATAAATTTAACCGTATTTGTCTCCTTTCGGCTTGTTCTTCTATTTAAAAAATATAACGATACCTACTTTATATCGTTAAAAGGGTATGCATTTATTTCCAACCAATCAGAAACCTCTTTACGCATCTTTTCATTCTGGAAAGGTAATCTTTATCTCTTAACGGTCAAAAAACCGAATTTCAGCTTTCTACGCCGCTACAAGCATAACTGTTTGTATCAAAACGCTCGTTTCTTTGTTACTTTGCACTTGTGAACAATAGGAAAGTGCAACCATTTTGATGCAATAAAACGATGCATCCGCTAAACACAAGGAAGTGCACAATCCATAAAAAATATAGCGACTATCCAGATAGAAATATTTCTTGGTTAAATACATAAATATTTATTATCGCTATAGCAGAAAATTGTACATATTTCAATTATTTTTATAAAAAATAGGGCATTTAGCTTTAAAGTCAGATGACTTTTAAAATCCATTATAATTAAAAAATCAACCCGTATAGCAATAGATAAAATATGCTATGCCCCTATCTTTTACACGAATACCCATCTTTCGCACGAATACCTATCTTTCACACGAATACTTTTAAAGATTTAGCCGCAAAAAATCATTAAACAAAAAAATAGTGTGAAAAATTATTATTTTCTCAAAGCAGCAATTTTTGTATTCGTGTGAAATTAGTCAAAAAAGCCTTGATATCCAGAGATTTTTTATTGTCCGGGTGCAAAAGGAAAAGAACCGTAATCCTGATAGAATGTATCAGAATTACGGTTCTTGTTTGGTGGAGATGACGGGAATTGAACCCGTGTCCGAAAAACGCTTACAACGGCTTTCTTCGAGCGTAGTCATTGTTTTAAAATTCCCTCAGCTAATCGCCCAAAGACAGGCTATCAACCTCGGTATCCTTAAAGTCATGACAAGGTACAAGGCACTCCCCTGTTCACGTTCACCACTAATCGACGCCTATTAAAGACCGTGGTACTTCTATAATAGACGGTCGCGCTTAATTAAGCAGCGACAGCAACAGTTTTATTGTTGTCAATTATTGTTTAAGTTGCGGATTTTATAGCGGTTCCGCACCGCTGCTCGCTTACCGGAGCTTACATTCCCCGTCGAAACCTTTACATCCCCATATATAAAGAGGAATCAGCCTCTTGAACGCTCCTTAATGGCTCTTTGCATATCACGCTTTGCATCTCGGGCAGCCATATCTTCACGCTTATCGTAAAGCTTTTTACCCTTGCAAAGACCTAGCTGAACTTTAACCTTAGAACCTTTAAAGTATAACGAAAGTGGAATCAGCGAATATCCATCTTGCTTAACCGTACCGAAAAGACGCATAATCTCACGCTTGTGCATAAGCAATCTACGAACTCTCATAGGGTCACGATTAAAGATGTTTCCCTGCTCATATGGACTTATGTGCATACCTTTTATATACAGCTCTCCATCGTCAATGCTACACCACGAATCTTTTAAATTCACTCTGCCATTGCGAATGGACTTAACCTCTGTACCGCAAAGCTCTATGCCGGTCTCCATACTTTCTATCACAAAATAATCATGGAAGGCTTTTTTATTTTGTGCTATTGTTTTTGTGTTTTCCTTAGGCACGAAAAAGCCCTCCTCTACTTATTTTGAAATTAAATTTCCTTGCGTCCTTCTAAGGACTTTGTAAGTGTAACCTCATCGGCATATTCTATATCTCCGCCGACAGGAACACCATACGCAAGGCGTGTGACTTTTACACCAAATGGCTTTAAAAGCTTAGAAATATACATTGCAGTTGCTTCACCCTCAACAGTAGGGTTAGTTGCCATAATTACTTCTTTGATTTCATCTGTTTTGAATCTTGCAAGAAGCTCCTTAATGCGAATCATATCGGCTGTAACACCATTTAAAGGCGAAAGTGAGCCATGAAGAACATGATATAAAGCATTATATTCATGTGTACGCTCAAGAGCCATAACATCACGAGGGTCTTCTACTACACATACGAGCGACCTATCACGACAAGGGTCACTGCATATGGAACAAACATCTTTATCAGTAAGATTACAGCAAATACTGCAATATTTTATCTTGGAGTGTGCCTCCATTATCGCATCAGAAAATTTCTGTGCTTCTGCTTCCGGCATACGCAAAATATGATATGCAAGCCTGAGTGCTGTTTTATGCCCTATTCCAGGCAAACGCTCAAACTGCTCTATAAGTTTTGCCAGCGGAGCTACACTATATTCAGCCATAATTAAAATAATCCTGGAACATTAAGACCATCAGAAATCTTATCCATAGTCTGTGACTTATCAGTCTGAGCCTTTCTGATAGCTTCATTAACAGCTGCGATTACGAGGTCGCTGAGCATATCAATATCTTCTGGGTCAACAACATCTTTCTGAATCTCAAGCTTCTGAATTTCAAGCTTACCAGTAATTGTAGCAGTTACTGCTCCGCCACCTGCTGTTGCAGAATATTCCTTCTGCTCGAGTTCCTGATTAGCAACATCCATTTCAGCCTGCATCTTTTGTGCCTGACGAGCGAGCTGTTGAATGTTAGCTGCTCCAGCATTTCCGTATCCCTTTGGCATTCTTGCTTTCATATTAATTTTCCTCCGAACTATTATTTATTTCTATTGGTATTCCTGATGCTTTTGCATCGGAAGCGAATTTTAAAAGTGGGTCATCTTGTTTAACTTCATCTGGATAGGAGTATCTTCCAAGACTATAATCCTTTCCAGTAATTTTTTTGATTGAATTACGCATTTTTTCTCGTTGTTCAGGCTTGCGTAAAATTTCAAAGCATATATCATTTGTCGAATCAACAAGAACATATTTTCCGCTTATATAAGCCTTACTGCCATCAAATGATGCACCAATAATCTTTGAATATTGCTTTATATCATCTATAACCTCAGGCCATTCTTTCATTGGTACGGCTTCACTTCTGAGCTTTTCCATATCTGGTGGACGCTTAATCGGTGGTGTTCTTGTCTGAGAATGAGTTCTGCTGACAGATACTTGCTGAACTACTGGCGGATTAGCTCTGAGCCTTTCTACCTCTTTAGTAAGTTCATCAATACGCTTTGCAACATCTTCACTTATCTCTGGTTTAGAAATTTCTGAACACAGCTTAACTGCGGTCATTTCCATTTCTATTCTGCGATTAACTCCCCTCATCATACGCTCATATGCTTTTTGTAGAGTATCTATCGCTGAAATAATTTCGTTAAGTGACATTGCAAGAGCCTGTTCACTTGTCTGGGCAAACTCCTCGTCTGTCATAACAACAAAAGGTCTTGCATCTTTTACTGTTTTAATCAGCATCATCGCTCTTAGCTGAGAACAAAGTTCATCGCAAAGTCGAGCCATATCTTTAGAATCTGTGTGTAGCTTATCAATTATCGCAAGAGCCTCTGCGGAATCTCTTTTGCGAATTGATTCGACAAGCTTAAAAAGGTATTCCCTATCTGCCAAGCCTGCGGTATCACGAACAGTTTGTTCGTTGATATGTCGACTCCTACCCATACATTGGTCGAGCAAGGAAACCGCATCTCTCATACCGCCATCAGCAATCGAGGCAATAAGCAAAGCCGCTGAACGCTCAATCTCTGCATTTTCCTGACTGCAAATATATTCGAGTCTGTCTGCAATAGCCTGTGGCGAAATTCTATGAAAATCAAAACGCTGACAACGAGAAAGTATTGTTGCTGGAAGCTTATGAACCTCTGTTGTTGCCAAAATAAAGACAACATGAGGAGGTGGTTCTTCAAGCGTTTTCAAGAGAGCATTAAAAGCTCCCGGAGAAAGCATATGAACCTCATCAATGATATATACACGATATTTTACGCCCGCAGGGGTAAAATTTGCTTCTTCTCGAAGCATACGAATATCATCAACACCATTATTACTTGCAGCATCAATTTCTACAACATCGAGAATTGAGCCATCATCAAGACCTCTACAAGCAGCACATTTTCCACAAGGGTCGCCATCTTGCAAATCAAGACAGTTGACAGCCTTAGCAAGAATTTTTGCACAAGAAGTTTTTCCTGTACCTCTCGAACCTGTAAAGAGATATGCGTGAGCTATTCTGTCGGCTTTAAGTTCATTTTTCAGTGTAACAGTAACCTGTGGCTGACCTGAAACCTCTGAGAAGGTTTTCGGGCGATATTTTCTATAAAGCACACGATACATTAAGCTCACCTTCCTTTTGGCTCAAAAAAACAAGACAGCCGAGGAAGTCGGTCATATGCTCTTTGGTATACTGACGAACAGATTAACTGTATCGCATGTTACAACCGCTTAATGCTGCTCGGTTCCCCGCCTGACATGGTTCACGGTGCTTCATCGTACAGCACCTATCCGCCAGCATATCAAAAAGCACATTCTGTCTTGTTATACCGATATTCTTCGGCAGTAGTGTTATTATACAATATATTTTCACAAAATGCAAGCCTTTTTTGAAAAAATTTATTATTGAAAAGGCTCGAGTGAATTTTTTATCTATCTTAGAGGGTAATCTATCAGCTAATCGGTATTAAAAATGGGTTCAGTAAAATACTGAGCCCATTTTACAACAAGTTTATTTAGATTTTTTACTACAAATAGAATAACCAATAGCTACTATTTCATGTATTATCAATGGAAGTACAGAACATATTGCTGTTATAATCCATTCGTTGCCTGTAAGATTTGCTGTTGAAAAAACGGCTCTGACAGCAGGAACTTCAATAACTAAAAATTGAAGTCCGATACCAACTACAAATGCAAGTGCCATCATCCAGTTTTTATTGCTGAAAATATGAATAAATGATTTCTTGACATTACTCATACCTATCATATGGAAAAGCTCGCAGAATGCAAGGGTTGTAAATGCCATTGTCTGTGCCTGATGAAGTATATCTGCATTACCTTCATAAAGTGCCTTTATATCTCCAAGAGAGAACACACCATTTAGCCAGCCTGCCGCAAAATACGAGATAAGAACTGCTACTGTTATTACAACGCCAAAACCTGCTGTAAGCTTAACTCCGCCATCGGCAAAGATACCCTTTTTCGGGTCTCTTGGTTTTTCATCAAGAACATCAGGTGCTTTCGGGTCCATACCCAAAGCAATCGCTGGCAAACTATCTGTGATAAGGTTTACCCACAAAAGATGAATAGCAATAAGTGGTGCTGGCAAGCCAAGACATATAATAAAGAACATAGCAAGAACTTCGGCAATATTACTTGAAATTAGGAATATAATTGTCTTTTTGATATTTGCAAAAATACCTCTTCCCTCTTCAACAGCCTTTTCGATAGATGCGAAGTTATCATCAGTAAGAACCATATCAGCTGCACCTTTGGCAACATCTGTACCAGTAATTCCCATTGCTATGCCAATATCAGCAGCTTTAAGGCTTGGTGCATCATTAACGCCATCACCTGTCATAGCACAAATATTTCCATTCGCCTTAAATGCTTTAACAATCTGAACCTTATTTTCAGGCGAAACTCTCGCAAAAACTCTTACGCTCTTGCAACATTCCCTAAGCTCGTCTTCGCTCATTGCATCAACTTCTGCACCTGTTCGGCACTGTTCCTTTGTTTCGCAAATTCCAAGATTTTTAGCTATTGCAAAGGCTGTATCCTTATGGTCGCCTGTAATCATAACAGTTGCTATACCTGCTCGCTTGAATTTCTCAACCGCACCCTTTGCCTCAGGTCTTTCAGGGTCTATCATTGCTACCAAGCCGACAAAAATCAAATCGTCCTCGATTGGTTTATCTGTTATACGATATGCAAGAGCAAGAACTCTAAGAGCCTTATCGCTGAAATAGCTATTTGTACTGTAAATCTTCTTTATATCATCATCTGTAATACTTCTAACCTTACCATTTTCAAGGATTTTGGTTGTATGCTTTAAGATAGAATCTAAAGCACCCTTTGTATAACCGATATTCTTTCCATTATCATTGTGGACAGTGGTCATCATTTTTCTGTCACTATCAAATGGAAGTTCATCTATTCTTGGCGACATTGTTTCAAGGTCTTTTTTACGAAGACTAAGCTCATTTGCAAAATTGACAAGTGCAATTTCTGTTGGGTCACCATATAAGCCGTCATCAACAGTAGCATTAGAGCAAAGGCTCATACCTTTTGCAAGAAATCTAAATTCATTACTTTTCTGAGCTTTAAAATCAGAGCTAACTACAACCTGACCATTGCAATATGCCTCAACAACAGTCATTTTATTTTGAGTAAGTGTGCCTGTTTTATCTGAACATACTACTGAAACAGCACCAAGCGTTTCAACAGAAGGCAGTTTTCTTACAATCGTATTTGCCTTAACCATCTTCTGTACACCAATAGCAAGAACTATTGTTACAACTGCTGGCAAGCCCTCTGGTATAGCCGCAACAGCAAGTGAAATTGATGAGAGAATAGCCTCTATATAAGCCTCAATATTAGTACCCTTGCCATCAACAAAAACCCATACAAGGTCAACTATAAGCACAAGAAGAACTATTATAAGTGTTATTATTCCAAGTCCTTTAGAAAGCTTTGCAAGAACTTTTTGGAGTGGTGTAAGCTCTTCCTGCTCATTATCAAGAGCAGATGCAATCTTACCTATTTCGGTTTCCATTCCACAACCACTTACAATGCCCATTCCTCTGCCATATGTTACAGGTGTTGACATATAAACCATATTAACTCTGTCTGCAACACCAACAGGTTCACTAAATATAATATCTGAGCTCTTTTCGACCTGCATAGATTCGCCTGTAAGACTTGATTCATTTACTTTAAGGTTAGCTGATTCTATAAGTCTTAAATCTGCACCTATTGTATCGCCTTCCTCAAGCACAACAATATCGCCAAGAACAAGCTCACTTGATTTAACTTTCTGACGCTTACCATCACGAATTACAGTAGATTCGGGGCTTGACATCTTTTTCAAAGCGTCAAGCGAAGATTGTGCTTTTAATTCCTGAACTGTTCCAATAATTGCATTTATTATAATAACCGCAAGGATAATTATAACATCAGGCCAATCGCCCACTTCTAAAAAATTAAAAGCATTACCCGCTTTCAGCCAATTAACCGTTTCATATGTTGATACACCTATTGTGACAGCTATTGCGGCAAAAAGTACATAAATCATAGGGTCATTAAGCTGTGAAAGGAAAACTAAAAACCAAGGCTTCTTTTTCTTTTCTTTGAGTTTGTTTTCTCCAAAAAGTTCTAAGCGTCTTTTGGCTTCTTTTTCGGTCAAACCATTTTTCAAGTCTGTTTCATACTCATTTGCGAGTTTGAGAGTCGAAAAAGTTTCTACATTTTGCTGTTTTTTCATAACTTATTATTTCTCCTTAATATATAAAATTTAAAAATTCCCTCAATAACCCAAATCAGTTTATATTTTCCCTAAGACAATTAAAAGTTTTGCTCAAGCTTTTTCAAAAGTTTGCAGGTCAAGGGCAACGCCCTTGTCGCTCTCCGCAGAGAGCGACACACCTTTGGGCGAAGCCCAACATTCTTTACTCCTAAGCGGCAGATTTTATCCGCCGCATTTTCTTACATCAGCAACATTAGTCAATAAAGGCGGACTTTGTCCGCCTTTAGAAGGCAAAGAATGTTAAGGGCTTCGCCCTTAAAACCCACCAAAGGCTCTGCCTTTGGAATCTGTGAGCCTTTGAAAAGGCTCAAGCGAAACTTTTAAGTGTCTTGGGGAAGTGCATTAGCATAATAATGGATAATAAAAAAGACTCAACACATAGCCTCATTTAGAGTTATGTGTGAGTCTGGTAATTTAAAGCAAGCCAGGTCTTTTATAAAGAGCCATGAGTGTTGACTTACTACGCACATTAAGTACGCTTACTACTCCCTCACAAGGGATTCCTAATATTTATATTTTATCATATGAAATATTAGCTGTCAATAAGATATTTTTATCAAAATAAATTTTTAAGCTTAAAATACTCCTTTTCTTTCAAGGAATCTTGCAATTTTTTCACCCTTTGGCATCTGAAGAACATCGTCCTTCTGTATAGCCTTAAAAATAAACAGACAGAATATATATACTATTATAGCAACTATAACTGCAAGAATAGTAGCAATCTTTCCGCTCATAAAGTAATTAAAAAGATGATATGATACAAAAGCTCCGACACCACATACAAGTGATGCAAGAAGTGGCTTTACAAGTATCGACATAAAGTTCGGAACGATTTTGGTATGCCTGCAAAGGAAAAATACTCCAACAGCAGATATAAACAAATAGCATACAAATGTTCCAATAGGCGCACCCTGAATATTTATCTCAGGAATACCAACGAGAACATAGTTAGTAATAATTTTAGCGGCAACGCCGATAGCCATAAGCTTAACTGGTAAATCAACTCTTCCAACAGCCTGAAGCATACTGCATATAGGTGTTGCTGTTCCAACAAAGATAATAGCTATGCCCATTGTGGTTAAAACCTTAGAAGCAATTTCTACTTCGTTAGATACATTAGGGCTGCTATAAATCAAACCAAGTATAGGCTCAGAAAGAACCGAAAGTCCGATACCTGATGGAATGGTAACAACCAAGGTTATTCTTAAAACCGCCTCAAGGCTTTGTTTCAGCTTTGCTTTATCCTTACTTGCCCAAGCCGCAGTTACCGATGGTAAGGCACTTGAACCGAATACCTGTGTAAGTGCTGTTATGAGCATAGTTAAAGTTGAGCTATATCCATAGCAGCCGAAAAGATAGGTATGTGTTGTGCCTGCATAATATACACTATCTGGTAAAAGCGTTCCATAAACATTAAGCAATGCTTCTGGATTGGTCTGCATAATATCATAGATTCGGCTTTGTACGATAGATGTATCTATAACATCTGTGATACTTAACAAAATTGCACCCATACCAACAGGAATAGCTGTCCTTACAAGTATTTTTATAGTTTCTCTGTCTGAACGAGGTCTTGGAGAGCTTGCAAGCTCTTCTTGAGTGATTCCGTCACCGTTCTTTCTATAACGAATATAAAGGAATACAAAGCCCATAATTCCACCAAGAGATATTCCTGTAATTGCCGCACCTACTGCAATAGGCATAATATAATCCGTTGCCTGCTCAAGACTTGAGCATTTCATTCCAAGAACATAGCCTGTTGTTTCATATTGATTTGTACCAAACTTAATTGTGAGATATGCCATAGTAAGTCCAACAAAGAGTTTGAAGGTTGCCTCTATAATCTCCGAAATTGCTGTCGGAACCATATTTCGCATACCCTCAAAGTAACCTCTGTATATTGACATCAGGCAACCGAAAAGAACTGTTGGTGCAAGAGCCAATATTGCAAAAATGGCATTTGGTGTCTTAATAAGATTAACATAAATAAAGCTTCCGCCTATCATTAAAAGAAAACACACACAGCCTGTAACTATAAATATAGGAACAGAAACTCTATGTATTTTCTTTACATCTTTATATCTGCCATTTGCAACACTTTCTGAAACCATTCTTGAAATAGCAATAGGGAATCCAGCAGTAGCAAGCATAAAAAGCGGATTATATAGTGCATATGCAGCATTAAAAAGACCAGTGCCAACACCACCAAACATATTCGCAAGTATGATTTTATAAACCATTCCAAATGTCTTAACAATAATCATACTTGCTGCAAGAATAAAAGCTCCTTGTAAAAATGATTGGCTTTTTATTTCTTTTGGTATACTCTTTTTTCTAAGCACTCATTAACCTCCCTACAGTATAGCGTAATTTCCGACAAACTCATAAAATCAGATTTTTACGCAAATAATACTGCAAATATGAGGGGCGAACTAAGTTCGCCCGTCAAAATACTAACTTAGATTAACATAAGATTTAAAAAGCTTAAGCAAAATCTTTAATCTATTAAGCTTATGTTAAATTATTTCAATCAACACAATTTTTAAATTTGCAATATTATTCTTCAGTAGAAGCTTCAACTGTATTTTTTTCTGTTTTCTTTGGTTCTTCTACTTCATCAGGCTGTAGCATATCCTCTGAATTTCTAAGCCTTTCGCCACATTTCCCACAGAAAATTGCATCTTTAGAATTCACTGTACTGCACTTAGGGCATTTTACTCTGTTTTTTGTTTCTGCAATAAGTTTATTTACAGAATCAAGCTGTCCCTTGAGGTCTGAAATCTTTTCAACAAGCTCTGCTATTGCTTTATCATAACACTTGTCACTTGTCTTTGCTTCATAGACTACTCGTCCAAGAATTTCACACTTCTTAGAAATTTCACTGCTAAGCTCTGCGGCTGAAATAGTAAGCTTAGAAATATCAACAAATTTTTCTGCCTTCTTGCCAACAAAACCTGCAGCAGTCTTTGCATTATAGATTGCATCTTCAAGTATTCCCATAAACAGACACTCCTTTTCGATTCTAAGTATATTTTAGAGTATAGCACAAACTATCTGTATCTTCAATAGTTTTTTAGCTAATATTCAAACGAACTGCCACCTATAAATTCTCTCAAAAGAGAGTATTTCGGCACAAGTTCTTGGTCTATTGAAGAGAATTGCTCCAAAGCTGAAATCATTCTTTCGGCATAGCTGTAATTCTCACCATTTCTATCAACCTCAGAAAGTATTTTTATTGCATCATCTTTCAAAATACATACCTCATATGGGTGAAATGTATTCAAAGTATAATCACTCATATACTTAAATGGACGAATATATTTTCTCTCGCCGAGGCAGACATTATCCCACATAGATATAGTTTCCTCACCATCAGAGCCTCTGAACGCTGTATCTCTCACAAGTCTTCTAAGAAAGCGTATATCCTCCGCTCTCAAAATCTTCTTTTCAGTATTTTTGATACCCTGTTTTACACTTATATAAATCTTCTTAATAGCCTCTGCATTTATTCCCTCTGTAAATATCGGATTAAGTGCATGAATTCCTTCAATTATTATAAAGCTATCCTTTTCAACTTTAAGCTCTGTAAAAACAGAGTCTCTCTCTCCCTTTGCAAAGCTATACTTAGGCAGCATACAACTGCCGTTTGTAAGTATACTTTTTATGCAAGATTTTATATATGGAATGTCTAATGCCTCAAGAGCCTCATAATTATACTCACCATTCGGAAGCTTTGGAATATTTTTCTTTCCCGTATAGAAATTATCAAGAGAAATTATATGGGTATTTCTTCCAGCACTTTCAAACTTTGATTTAAGTAGCTTGGCTGTTGTAGTTTTTCCACTTGATGACGGACCTGTAAGCATTATAATATTACACTGCTTTTCAAGCTCCATAATGCTTTCAGCAATATTATCCAAGTCGCTGTGAAACTGTTCCTCTACTGTATCTATAAAGCCTTTAGCCTCGTTTTCGGCATAGTAGTTTATTACAGGAAGATTATAAGAATATCTTCTGTATGTATTATTTAAGGTTACCATAGAAAGTCTTAATCTGCTCCTTTCGTCTTAGCATTTCATCAAAACCGTTGATATATTCATATGGATATTTATAATTAAATATTCGTTCAAGGTGATTTACGCCAGGCTCACGAAGCTTAGAAACCCCACCTGCCCCACACGCAAGAATTGTATGGGTTTCGTCCATAACATATACATTATATAAGCCATCAAAACCATCTTTAGACCAACCTAAATTTTCGAGATTACCCTCCATTCTGCTCTGACGATACAGATAATATGGGTGGTAACCAAATTGTGGAAGCTTTTCCTCACAATATTTCATCATAATAGCTGCCGGTGGCTCTGCACCCGTCTTGACCAATGTTCCGCCAAGCGTAAGGAAAGATGAACGCTTCATAGCAAGAGTATGAACAGTTATGCTTGCAGGTGAAAGGTCACACAAGGTATCAAGAGTATATTTAAAGGTTTCCGGAGTATCTTTTGGCAGTCCAGTTATTAAATCCATATTTATATGCTTAAAACCAATTTTTTCCGCAAGCTTATATGCCTCTAAGGTCTGTGTGGCGGTATGTCGTCTGCCAATAGCCTCAAGAACCTCATCATTCAAAGTCTGTGGATTTATGCTTATTCTATCACAGCCACCATCAAGAATTGCTTCAAGCTTTTCACGAGTTATAGTATCTGGTCTGCCTGCCTCTATCGTAAATTCTCGGCATTTTTTCATATCAAAAGAGGTATTTATTGCAGTAATAAGCTTTGTAAGCTGTTCAGCAGAAAAAGTTGTTGGAGTTCCTCCTCCTATATATACAGTTTCAAGTCTGAGATTTAGTTCTTTGGCTATTTCAGCTGTATATTTTATTTCCTGACATAGCAAATCAAGATATGGCTCAACAAGCTTTTTCGCTTTTTCTATCGACTGAGAAACAAATGAGCAGTATGAGCATCTTGTCGGGCAAAACGGCACTGATATATAAAGGCTGAATGAATCAGGCTTTGAAAGTTCGAGAATTTTACGCTCATTTTTTTCTGTTGTTAGTGCAAGCTTTGTTTTCTGCTCAGTAACAAGCAGCTTTTCTCTGAAATATTTATCTGCACCATCTGTGCCAAGTTCTCTTACGAGGTTATGCAAAAGCTTTATTGGACGAACTCCTGTTAATATTCCCCAAGGAAGTCTTATGCCTGTATATTCGCTTAATATCTCAAAAAGCATAATGGCAGCCGCTCTCTCACATTCTGAATATTCAGAATCGAACTCACCATCTATTTTTTTAGATAAAGTCTTTTCAAAATCTTCATCAGCAAAGCTTACAATTATATCAGAATCTTTTTCGTGCTTTATAAGTTCTATTGCGACAAAAGGCTTTTCACGATTTACATTTTTATCGCATTTTATGACATTCATTTTTTCATTATTAAAAAATGCACGAGTCAGATTTTCAATTTCATAATGAAAGGGGTTATTTATAATATAGATATTCATAACAGCAATCCTTAATTTAAAATTTTATTAATTTTATAATATCACACATATTTATTTTAATCAAGAAAAGCATAATACTCTTTGTATACAATCTCCACAACTTGACAAACAAAATATAAATCATATCAATTCATTGCTTTTTAGACAATATGTAATTTATATACAATTTATTCTTAGTACAAAAAATATAATTTTACATCAAAATCGTCTGAAAATAATAATTTGTCAATTTATATGTATAGACATATAGCCCTAAAAAGTGTTATAATTTAGATTAGCTAAGTCGAAAAATTATATTGGAGAGAATCTAATGACAAAAAATAAAGCTTTATATGAATTTATGGAATATCTGCCATTCTTAAAGGAACTCGTCAAGAGAGATTTCAAGATGAAATACTATAAATCATTTCTTGGTGTTCTCTGGACATTGCTTAATCCTTTGATTTTGGCAACTATTATGACAATTATCTTCTCTACACTTTTCAAAAGGTCTATTGAATACTATCCTATTTATAATATTTCAGGTCATCTTATACTGACTTTCTTCGTAACAGCAACAAAACAATCACTTTCTTCTGTATATCATCACGCAGGTGTTTTCAGAAAATTTAAAGTTCCACAATATATGTATTGTCTTTCTAATGTAACTATTGCCTTTATAACACTTCTGTTTTCTTCTGTTCCTATGCTTATATTGGCTTTAGTCTTAGGTATGCCATTACATTTTACAATGTTGCTTTTTCCTTTGCCTATTATACTTGCTTTTATTTTTACAATGGGCTGTTCGCTTATTCTCGCTGCATATGGCGTATTTTTCAGAGATTTAAGCCATCTCTATGGAATACTCACATATGCACTGAATTTCCTTACACCAATATTCTATCCAATTGAAATTATCCCTGTTGAATATCGTTTTGTATGGGACTTCAATCCCCTATATCTTTATATAAGAATTTTAAGAGAGGTTTTCATTTATAATACCATTCCAAATGAGAAAACCTTGCTTGTCGCTACCTGCTACGCTATATTAACCTTAGCTCTCGGCATACTTGTCTTTAAAGAAAAAAGAAGTAAATTCTATAACTACTTGTAATTTGGAGGTAATAAAATGGCTGAAACCTCAGTCAAGGTTGATAATGTTTATATGATGTTCAACCTAAGTAAAAATAAGCAAACAAGCCTGAAGGAATATGTCATAGATATGGTTAAAGGCAATCTTTTCTTTGACGAATTCTGGGCATTAGAGAATGTTTCGTTTGAGCTTAAAAGAGGTGAGTCTATGGGACTTGTCGGTGTTAATGGTTCCGGAAAGTCTACTCTGCTAAGACTTATTGCAGGAATTATGGAGCCTACATATGGCACCATATACACAAAAGGTACTATTGCACCTCTTATTGCTCTTGGTGGTGGTTTTGAACCTACACTTTCCGCAAGAGAAAATGTATATCTTAATGGAGCTATGCACGGTCACTCAACAGAATTTATGAGAAAGCGTTTTGATGATATTATAAGCTTTGCAGAACTTGAAGAATTTGTTGATGTTCCTATCAAAAACTTTTCCTCTGGTATGCTCGCAAGACTTGGCTTTTCTATTGCCACATCTGTTCACGCTGATATAGTTATTGCTGATGAGGTTCTCTCTGTTGGTGATGCAAGATTTAGAAAGAAATGTGAAACCAGAATTGCCAATCTCCTTAAAGAAGGTACAACTGTTCTATATGTCTCACATAATGTCAACTCTGTTGTAAAAATGTGTAAAAAAGCTCTTTGGCTTGAAAAAGGCAGGGTTATTCAGAATGGTAACGCTCGTGATGTATGTATCGCATACAAAAGATATATTGAAGAGCAAACTCGTTTAGCCAAAGAAGCTCAAGAAATAAAAAATGAAAAAGCTTAAATTTTTATTTACTGCATCGAGGGCATCACATATTGAAAATTTCCATATGCCTGCAATAAATGCCTTGCGTCAAAATGGACATACAGTTGATACTGCAACCGAGGGCTATGTCAAAGAAAATTTGGTTGACCACTCTTATAACCTAATATTTCAAAAAAAAATTTATTCCCCAAGAAATATAGGGACAATAAATCAACTTTCTAAAATTATAAAATCAAATTCATATGATGTAATAATCTCAAATACTACTCTTGCAGGAGTTATTACAAGACTTGCAATTCCAAAGCTCAAAAAGAAGCCTTATCATATATACATATGTCACGGCTACCTTTTTAATGATGATAATTCAAAAAAAGCAAAGCTTTATCGTAGCATAGAAAAATGCACTTCTTCAAAGATTGATTTATTGCTCACTATGAATAATGATGACCTTGAGATTGCCAAAAAATATGTTTTTTGTAAAAATATTCAGTATATAAATGGTATGGGAATAGATTCTAATAAATTTCCTGTTTTAAGTGCTGATGAGTGTAATTCTTTCCGTAAATCTCTTGGAATAAAAGAAAATGATTTTGTTTTCATTTGTGTAGCTGAATTTTCCGAAAGAAAAAATCAACAGCTTATTATAAAAGCTTTTTCAGAACTGTTAAAAACAAAGCCTGATTCAGTATTATTATTTGCTGGCAATGGTGAGCTTCTTGAAAATTGTAAGGCTCTCGCCGAATATTATGAAATTTCTCATAAAGTTCGCTTTTTAGGATATATCACAGATACAAATATATTATACCGCTCAGCTCAGGCGATTATCTCAGCAAGTCATATTGAAGGTTTACCTTTCAATATAATGGAAGCTCTTGAATGTGGTATTCCAGCTATTGTTTCAAAGATAAAAGGACATAAGGACTTGATAATTGATGGCTTTAACGGTATGCTTTTTGCTGATAATGACCAAATAGGCTTATCTGAAAAAATGTCAGAGCTTTCAAATTCAGAAATTTATAATAAAATCAAGAAAAATGTATTTCTCGAAAGTAAATATGAAGTTTCAGAGGCAACAGAAGTTCTTTTGCATTATTATCTTCAGCTTTCCGAAACAATTCCAACATATTCTGTTTAATGGAGGTTATTCCATGCAAACCAAAGTACACTCTATAAAAATATTGAGTATTATGCTCTTTGTTTTAATAACAATTTCTTTATTTCAATTTCCTGCAAATGCTGCATCTCAAGGTATTGTCCTCGATAAAAATGACATAAGCCTTGCAGTAGGAAATTCTTATCAGCTAAAATGGACGGTTATTCCATCTGATAATGACCAATCTGCAACCTTCTATTCTAAAAATACCAGCATTGCAAATGTTTCTGCTGGCGGTCTTATTATTGCTACCGGAAAAGGCTTAACTGAAATTGTTATAAAAAGTGGTGATGGTCTTAATTTCACTACTTGCAAAGTCAAAGTTACAGAAAATAAGGACACCGAAGTTATAAATCTTGCAGAAACAGAGCTTTATCTAAGAAAAGGCAGTTCGTCTTCAATTTTTTATAACTATAATAAAGATGAATATGTTTTTTCAAAGTCATCAAGCTTTTTAAGCTCTGATGAAGATATTGCCACTGTTGATGAAAACGGAACAATCAAAGCCATTGAAAACGGTTCTACTACAATAACTGCAACCTTCGGCAAAATCACATGCTTTTGCAAGGTTAATGTAGGCGAAGGAACAAAATATATTTCGGGCAGAAAGGTTAGTGGAACACTTCTCAATGCCTCTAATAAGCTATATAAAAACACAACCATTGCAATCTCATATACAAAAAACAAAAAAATATATTATGCGACAGTTAAAACAGATTCCTATGGCAAATTTACTTTCAAAGGAATAAAGGACGGCACCTATAATTTTGCATATTATGATGCTTCCAATAGAAAGGTTATTCACAGCAACAATATCAAAGTAAGTGGAAAAGACATAAAATATACTGCTATCCTCAATAAAGGAACTATGCTTGCAGTTCAGGGCGAAATCAAATCAGAAGAAAATACCACTCCAAAGACTGTAAGCCTTTCTAATGAATATCTTTCTATGAATATTGGTGACATCAAGGAGCTTAATATTATAACTACTCCTCGTGATGCTGATATTACCAAACTCAAAGTTACAAGCTCAGATAAATCTGTTGTAGATATTAATGATAAAGGCGAGCTTGTAGCCATAAAAAGTGGTTATGCTGACATTACCTATAAAACTCTCGATGGAAAAAGTACGGCTGTATGCAAAGTAAATGTACTTGAAACAGAGTCTACTGAATATAGTCTGATTTATATTGCATTAATCTTTTTAGTAATTTTAATTATATTTTTCTGTTTCCTTAAAACTTATAAGAAATTTATGATTCAAAAAAAGCTTCGTGAAGATATGTACGATTAATTTTCCAAAGAAAAATAGCAAGATATTGGAAGTGAGATAATGATAAAACAGAATCAGCGAAAATTTAACGCTATACATATTCTTGTAGATGCTTTATCTGCTGTTATCAGTATCATTATTTCTTTCTTAATATCAGATAGTATTCATAAGATTGACTTTAATAGTACAAAGATTAAGAATGACGACTTTATTTTAATTATACTTTCACTTGGAATAGTTTTGCTTCATCTTATGTTCTATGCCCTATATGACCTTTATCGCTCATACAGAACAACTCGCTTGAGATATGAAGCCATGAACATAATTAAAGCAAACATTACCGCTTTCTTTATTCTTGAACTAACTCTGCTCATAACAGAATCAATATATCAGCTTCAGCTTTTCTTGATAATTTTCTTTGTGGCAGATACTTTTATAATAATTGCATATAGGTTTTTTCTAAGACGGATATTGCGTTATTTGAGAAGTAAAGGATATAACAAAAAATATATTGTTATAATCGGTATAAATGCTTGTACTGAAAAATTCATAGAAAATATCAAACGAAATCCAGACCTCGGCTATGAGATTACAGGATATTTCAATGATAAGCCAGTCAATACTATAAATAAGCCATTTCTTGGTTCTTTCAAGGCTTTGGAAAGATATTTTGAGGTAAATACCATTGATGAAGCTGTACTTATGACAAGTGACAGCAATGAAAAGATTCTTATTATGATTTATAATATCTGTGAACGCTTTGGAATTAAAACATCAATTATTCCAAATATATTCGGCTCATTTTCTTCAAGAATATATGTCAGTAAATTTGGTTCTTTGCCAGTAATGAGCCTAAGAAATGTTCCACTCGATAATAAATTAAATGCCTTTATAAAGCGTTTGAGTGATATTGTTATTTCAATTATAGGTATTATAGTAAGCTCTCCTCTTATGATTGGTGTAGCAATAGCTATAAAAGCCACATCAAAAGGTAAGATAATCTTTAAGCAAGAGCGTATTGGCTATAATAGAAAAAGATTTACTATGTATAAATTTCGTTCTATGAAAGAAAATTCTGAAATCTTAGATAAGATGACAGAAAAAGATGATGAACGCTGTACAAAAGTCGGAAAATTCATAAGACGCTTTAGTATTGATGAGCTTCCACAGCTTTTCAATGTGCTTATTGGCAATATGAGTCTTGTAGGCCCAAGACCTGAAACACCGTTTTTCGTTAGCAAATTTCAAAAATCCATTCCTCAATATATGCTGAAACACTATGTAAAGCCTGGCATGACGGGTTGGGCACAGGTAAATGACCTTAGGGGTGGAGATACCTCTATTGAGGAAAGAATTAAGTATGATATGTATTACATAGAAAATTGGACATTTATGTTTGATATAAAGATTCTATTTATGACCTTAACAAAAGGTATTTTCTCAAAAAATGGATTTTAACTTGGAGGAACAATATGCTGATTTACCACTTAAACAACCTACTTATCTTAGTTTGGGCAGCGATATTCTGCTTTCATAAGCCATCTAAAAATAAAAATATGATATTTCTATTTTTGTCTTTTGGTCAGCTTTATTTACTGACAATTTTTAGATTTCTAATTGGCTATGACTATGTTATGTATGCTAAAGCCTTTATGGACCTGCAAACACAGGATTTTTGGAATTTCACCTACTATGACTGGGAATATGGTTTCGTTTTTATAACAAAGATTTTAGGAATGATTCTTCCAAGCTACACATCATATTTTGCAGTAATTGCAATCTTCACTCTGATTCCTGTTGCAATATTTATTTATCGCAATACAGAAAAAGTTTGGATTGGAACATTTATGTATATAAACTTCTTCCTTTTCTTTATGCAGATGAACTTCATTCGTCAGGCTTTTGCAGTTTCTATCACATTATTTGCATGGCAATTCATAAGAAAAAAGAAATTCTTCTGGTTCATTTTAGTAATTCTTTTTGCTTCATTGTTACATTCAACTGTACTTGTAATGATTCCTTTCTACTTCCTCGCAAAAATGCGTCCTACGGGAAAGCAGGTTATATTTTACGGCTATGCACTCACAATCTTCTACTTCTCATCAACAGGAATACTAAACCTTATTACAAAGATTTTCCATCAAGAATATAATAATACCCAATTTATTACAGAAGGCATTTCGCTGATTTATGCCGTAGTACCAATTATTATTTTGTTATTCACCATGCTCAATGCAGAGAAAATGCTAAAAATAAATCCCGATAATCGCTATGTTATAAGTATGGTTTTCGCAGGAACATTCTTTATGGTAATAATGGCACGACATTCTATTTTAGAGCGTTTCTCATATTACTTCTTTATTTATATTGCATTGCTTGTTCCAGAGCTTATTTCATCTGTTGAAAAATACGGCTTCGGTCGTGTTAAAAATAATGCTAGGCTGCCAAATGAAACACCTATAGAAGATGTTAAAAGATTCAAAGGTCAATCTATCATACTCACAATAGTGATTTTAGTTCTATCTTACGCTATGTTTACTTATGGTATGTTTGAAAATGCACACGGAGTAGTACCATATACATCTTGGATATTTTAATTATAATTACTATAAAACTCTACAATATAATCACTTTTTACTGCTAATTTTTTAGTTTTCCCATTATTGACAATATTGTAACTTGATGATATAATTCTATTGTACTGTAAATAGTATAATAAATGATGTTAGGAGGAACCCGAAGATGAAAAAGAAAATTCTTGCAGCTCTTGCAACAGCAAGTGTAGCAGTAAGCTCTATTGCAGCAAGTGTTTCAGCGGCAAACCTTGGTGATAGTACTTCTGTTAAGCCAAGTGATGTTTCTAATATCACAAGCAATGGTAAAGTACCTACAACAGGTGATGCTTCCACAACTCTTCTTCTCGTTGCTGGCGTAGTAGCAGTAGTTGCTCTTACAACAATCATTGTTGCTGTAAAGTCAAAGAAAACTGCAAAATAATCCTTACCTAGGTCGAAAATTCAATTGTGTTTTCGAAACAGCAGGCCATTTACTCGGTCTGCTGTTTGTTATTTATAGATAAAAACTATTGCCAAGTCTCTTGAAATATATTATAATAGAAGTAATATATTTCTATGGGTGATGATAGTTTGAGTAGTAAGCTTGCTATATATATTTCTTGTTCTGCAACTAATGACAAACCTACCTTCCCGTTTATTTATAATATATATGCAGGTGCAGCCTTAAATAATAATACTATTGATTCGGATACTCTCAAAGATAATATAGGCGATAATATTTCTGAAAAAAATCCCTATTATTGTGAGCTTACAGTTCATTATTATGCTTGGAAAAACACTAATGCAGATTATCTCGGCTTTTTTCATAGCAGAAGATATATTTCATTCAATCGACAAAATTTAGTTGATAAAAGCTATTCCAAAAGAAAATTGCCAAAACCATATATAGTTAAGGATTTTCCGACAAAGGAACTTCTTGAGAAAAATGGATATGATAAGGAGAACATTATATCACTTCTTAAAATTTATCCTATTATAGGAGTTATTCCCGAAAAAATGCCCGAAACTACATATGAGCATCTAATCCGCACACAAAAAAATGGAAAAACAGAATTTAAGTTAATTGAAGAAAAATTGAAATTGAACTATCCTGAGTTTTTGTCCGCGTTTAATGAATATATGTCGAGCAGATACTTATATTTTTGTAATATGTATGTTATGCATAGAGATATTTTTGATAAATATTGCAGTTGGCTTTTTGATATTCTTGAATATGTTGACGCAAATATGCCACAGCGTATTGAACGAGATGATGGCATGATGGCTGAAAGGCTTTTTGGCGTATTTATGACATATATCAAAAAAGAAGGCTCTATAAACTGGGCCGAATTGCCAAGAATTCATTTTGCTAAAGTTGGCGGCACAACCAAAAATTTCTCGTGTAATAAGCTTGGAAATTTGATTTTCCCTCCGGGGTCTTTCAGACGAAATATATTAAGAAAAATAGTGAAAGGTTGATTAAAATGTACGATTATCTAATTGTTGGTTCAGGTCTTTACGGTGCGATGTTCGCATATGAGGCGAAAAAGAGAGGAAAAAAGTGCCTTGTTATCGATAAGAGAAATCATATCGGCGGTAATATCTACTGCGAAAATATCGAGGGTATCAATGTTCATAAATATGGTGCCCATATTTTTCATACAAGTGACAAGAAGATTTGGGATTATATTAATACATTCGCAGAATTCAATAACTATATTAACTCCCCTGTTGCTATTTATAAGGACGAACTTTATAATCTCCCATTCAATATGAATACATTCTCTAAGCTTTGGGGTATTAAGACACCTGCTGAGGCTAAGAAAATTATTGCTGACCAGATTGCCGACCTCAACATTACAGAGCCTAAAAACCTTGAAGAACAGGCTCTCTCACTTGTAGGTAAAGATGTTTATCAAAAGCTTATCAAGGGCTACACAGAAAAGCAATGGGAGCGTGACTGCAAAGACCTTCCTGCATTTATCATTAAGCGTCTTCCACTCCGCTTTACATTCGATAACAACTACTTCAATGACCGCTATCAAGGTATTCCTATTGGTGGTTATACAAAGATTATCGAAAAAATGCTTGATGGCATTGATGTTCTTACTGACACAGACTATTTTGAATGGATTAAGGATAGCAATAATGCAGCAAGTATCAAGAAAACGCTCTTTACAGGACCTATCGACCAATTCTATAACTATTGCTATGGTGTTCTCGAATATCGTTCTGTTCGCTTTGAAACAGAAGTTCTTGATACAGATAACTATCAGGGTAACGCTGTGGTAAACTACACAGACAGAGAAGTTCCATACACAAGAATTATCGAGCATAAGCATTTTGAATTTGGCAAACAGCCTAAGACTGTCATTTCTCGTGAATATTCTTCCGAGTGGAAGCTTGGTGATGAGCCATACTACACAATCAACGATGATAAGAATAACTCACTTTTCGCTAAATATAGAGAACTTGCTGATAAGGAAGAAAATGTTATCTTCGGTGGTCGTCTTGGCAACTATAAGTATTACGATATGGATAAGGTTATCGCTGCTGTATTCGAGGCTATTGCTAAAGAATTTGGTGAATAAGATATAGATTTCTAATAGATTTTCCATAGGGAATCCGTCTGGATTCCCTATCATTTTACAAAAGGAGTATTGCAAAATGTTGCTATTTGAGCTATCTTTTCCTATACTTGTTGATGAAAGCAAGCTTTATTTCGATGGTATTGGCACAAGCTATAATAATTCTCTTAATATTAAAGGTGGCACTTCTTGTAGCTTGTGCAGCTACTTTAATAGCTTTTCCGCTGGCAAATATAGAAAATATACTCTTGCTCAAAATATCACCTTTAATATTAAAATTCAAGGCTTTGCCGAAATTTTTATAAAGCGTGAAAATGGCAACATTATTACTTCAAGACTTATAGAAAATAGCAAGCCTGAAGCCCTTGCAATAACTTTTTCAATTATAGATGCCAAAGATGGAGAAATTTTCTATCCTGAAATATCAGCAAAAAGTGATTGTCAGATTTTTGGTGGCTCTTATGAAACAAAAGTAAGCTCTCAAAGAGATATTCTGCTTGGTGCGTCATTCTGCACATATAAGCGTGAAAAGTACATCATTTCAAATATGGAGCGTCTGCGTGACTTTGGCTTGAAATACTCTATCCCACTAAAGGTTTTTGTTGTGGATAATGGTTCTACACTACCTGAAACACTTTCTGACAACACAATTACAATTATACATAATCCAAACTGCGGTGGAAGTGGTGGCTTTGCAAGAGGCTTGCTTGAGGGTGTTAATTTTGGCTGTTCGCATATCATTTTTCTTGATGATGACATAAGCCTCGATACAAATGTTATTCTCAAAACCTATTCCCTACTAAAAATTCTAAAGCCTGAATATTATGATAGCTTTATCGGTGGTGCAATGCTCCATTCTGAAATTCCATATTTACAGCACGAATGTGGCGCTTTATGGGACGGCTTTTATCTTTCGCCTATCGGACACGAAGTAGATTTGCGTAAAAAAGAAAGTGTTATCGCAAACGAAAAACTCCAAAAAGCAGATTATCAAGCTTGGTGGTATTGTTGCTTTCCAACTTCATTTGGAGAAAAATTCGGCTATCCTATGCCCTATTTCATCAAAAGCGATGATGTAGAGTATGGTATTCGCTGTCAAAAACCTATCATAACTATGAACGGCATTGCTGTCTGGCACGATGGCTTTGAGGGAAAGTATGCTGGACATTTTGAATACTACATAAAAAGAAATGAACTTATAAATACTGCTCTCCACAACAAAAATACAGGCATAATTACAAATATCCGCAAATTATTTGCATCAACTGCAAGACTTACATTATTACAAAGATATTTTCTTGCAGAATTAGTGGTTAAAGCATATGACGATTTTATGGAAGGTCCTGAAAAACTTCTCAGCATAGATATTGCAGAATATAATACTTATCTTTCCTCACTTGCTAAACCTGCAAATGATAAAAGCATTATCGGCAATGCGAAAATTATTTCAAAGCCTAAAATAGTAAATTCTGCACTATATTATCCAAGCTTCGGAGGAAATATTTTTCCATCAAAGAATATTTGCATAGAGCTTCCTTTGACAGATATTGAAATCAGAAAGACCTTTCGTGCAAGATACATTGCACATACTAAAACAGATGGTTCGACTGCATTTGTAACAAAACTCAAGAAACGAAAGCTTTTCTGGGTTGTTGGAAAGACTATTCGTATGTTTTTCAAATTTCTTACAAAGTATAAAAAGGTTCGTTCAGATTATATACACAATCAAGAAAAACTAACTTCAAAACAATACTGGCAAAATTACTTCTCAAAATAAGCAAAAATAGCTAATCTCCTTTATCAGAAGATTAGCTATTTTATTTATGATTTATTATTTAATTCCAAGATAGTTAAGCCAGAATTCATAAGATGTATATTCATCTTTCTTCTTTCTGAACTCTTCCTCAACTTTCTTATGATTTCTCTTATAATTTCTTATAGTCTTTTTATAGTGCTTATGAAGTTCAAGATATTTCTTTCTTGAAAGCACACGCATAGCACCAGTATTTTCATATGGATTAACAGCAAGGAGAACCTTTCTCTTATACTGTTTTTTCGGGCAGTTAAACCAATCGTATGCGATTACGCCAACATCATCAGTAAGCATAAACTTTGGATACAAATGTCCGTTTACAGTAATTTTATAGAATACCTTCTGCCAGAAACCAAGCTCCTCAAACTTATAAAGGTCATCAAGATTAACCTCAATATCAGGATAATTTTCCTCTATTGGTACAAGCTTTTCGTTCATTGCACCATGTTCTTTCATAATTCGTTCGCCCTCAGGCTTAAAGAGGAAATCTGGGCCTTTCATAAAGTCATCAATAGACTCAAGCAAAAGCTCACAGCTATTGTAATTAAATCTGCGGATTTCAACCTTATAGAAGTCTGTAATTCTCTTAACGAAGTCTATATCTTGGCATACACCACTAAATGCTTGGAAAATAAGACTGTTTCTATGAACCTGATAAAGCTCCATAGCAGCATTATACTTTGTAACAAAGCCCATATGCCAAATGCAGATACCATTCAAAGTGATAAACTTTGCATCATTCCTAAGGCTATACTCAACATCATCACCACGAATAAAGAGTGGTAATGGAAGCTTATTTGCTTCAATATAGGTTGTAGGAATACAGCAGTACCACCAGCCTGCATAATGGTCATCAAACTTATCATAGTTTTCTTCGTTTTTAACAACAGAATCCCATTTCTGAAGCTCGAATGAAGGCTTCTGAGGACCATATGAACCGTCCTTATGTACATAACCAACATCTTCATGCTGAACATTCATCTTTTCATAGTAGAGCATAGCACCACTAACGAATCTATCTTGATATTCGTCTTTGACAACTCTTAGCAGATAGAATGTACGCTTTAAGCTTTCTGCAACGATAATAACATCATCATCCATAAGCAAAACATGAGTAGGCTTTTTCTTGCCACGCAAAGCCTCAATCATACCTCTTGCATATCCACCTGAACCACCAACATTCTGGTTCGGGAAAACATGCATCTTGCTGCCGTTGAAATCATCAGGATTAAGTGTTCTGCCGTTATCTACTATATTAACATAGAAATGGTCTGAGCATTCATCATCACAATAGAGAATTTCATTCTTGAGCATTTCTGCGTTTTTAGTAATAAATTCTTCTTTCTTAAATGTAGTTGTAGCAATAGCTATATCTACATTACGCACTTGCTCCTCATCAATCTCTGTAGCATAGTAGCCAGAATAGATTTCACACTCTGAAAGTGAAGAAATCTGAAAAGAAATAACCGAACTTTTTTCTTGCTCAAAGTTAATAACAAGCTCTGTTGGTTCTGGGAAGTTATAATGCTTATCTTCGGAAATTTCCTTTTCTATAACATTGTTTCTGATATAATGACCGAAAGTGTTTACAAAAAAGTGTCCTTTAATTTTAAGATGAAGTGATACATTAGTTATATTGGTAAAATGCTTCCATTTTTTAATAGAAAATGAATTAAAGTAAGTAAAAAATTCAACAAAACGATATTGAGGAAGCATATAGCCACCCAATTCGTCATTATAAAACAATCTATCTCCACGATATTGAAGCCACCAATGCTCATTGAGATATTTGTTAGTAGGAAATACTAAATTTTGAAGCTTTAGCGTAACAAGACCCATAGATTTAAACTCTCCTAAAACATAAAAATTATTTAGTTATAAAGTGCTTTAAAGCAGTTCACAAAGCAAAACTACATTTTTTCATACATATATAATCATACCGCCTTAAAGTCTAATTGTCAACAACATTCTTACAATACCGGTATAATACTACAAATCACACACTTTTTATATGGAATAATTAGTACTTATTAACCAAGTGGTGACATAAGTTCATCATATTTATTTGAAAGGATTTCTGCAAAAAGAAAATCACCCATCTTATAAGCTTCAAAAGATGCCTTATTATATAAGCTTCCGTGCATTTTTTCTATAATTTGTTTGAGAATTGGCTCAGACCATTCCCACAAATCTTCTGCTAAATCCTCAATATGTAAAATAATATCCATACACTGCTCAAGAGCATTTCTGCCTATTCCAGTATTATACCACTCATCAATAGAGTGAAGTCTTGGAATAAGCATATCGAAAACCTTTGACGCCTCATCATACTGATTATTTTTATTATAGATTATAAGAAGCTCGAGCATACGGTTGCAAATTGCATAATTATTACCAGTCATAACCTCCATATTTAAGAGCATTTTTGCACAATAAATTTCATTATCAACATCGCCAATATTCTTAAAATTTCTCATACAGAAATACATCTTTGCTTCATCGCATATATCATTTGAATATGTATATTCAACAAGCAATTTTTGGGCAAGTTCTTTTTCATCAAGTTCTACTAAAAGCTCAACAGCTTCTTCAAGGCTATAACTCTCAAGCTTTGGTGAAACATATTTGCTATTATATCCACCATAGCAATCGAAGTTAGCTTGCTTTGCCCTCTCAAAAAGCACCTCTCTATCTGGAACATCATATTTATTCATCAATTCAGTAAGAATTTCAAGACTTCTTCCTATTCCTTGAAAGCTATTGCTTTCTCTATCAAACAATTCCTCGTTAAATAGCTTTAAAATCAAGCCATCAATTCTAAAATGTTCCTCATATTTATGAGTATATAAAATGGCATATGATAATCTCAATCTATTTTTATAATTCGCATCATTTGTGCCATATTCTTTTGTATAGATTTCTTTGTAGCAATACTGCTCTATATTTCCATCTAACGCTAAAGCTAATTCTTCATTATACTTTTTAAAAAGTTCTTTTAATAGCTTTTTGTAGTCTGTCATTTTGCACCTCATCAAGAATGAATTATCATAAACCTTCTAATTTCTCTTGCGGCATTGTTACCGTCATTCAAGCCCCATTCATAAACCGTTCTCAGCTTATCTCTATTTCGTGTATATCTTCCAACAGGCATAGGCTCTGGTGGCTGAATAACAATAGCCTTTCCCTGTTCTTGCATTTGATAGCAAAGCTCTTTTTGTCTATTATATACGGCTGGTCTTACCAACATAGTTTCTACAAAATTAGGATAATCTTTAAATTTCTTTCTCAATATAGGCTCGGGGAAATCTGGTTTAGGTGGTTTTCTGTAATATTTATCCTGTGTCAAAACGATAATATTATATTCGTGACCGTCCGAAATAGCCTTTTCAATCAAAATAGGGTCGCCTATACCGCCATCAAGAAGCTTATAATCTCTGAAATTCACAATCGGCGATACAAGTGGCAAAGATGATGATGCTTTTACAGGTATAAAATCCTCGTCTAAATCTTGCTTAGTAAAATACAGAGGTTTACCTGTGATACAATCTGTTGTACCTATTGTAAGCCTTGTGTGGCTCTTAAAAAATTCATAATAATCAAATGGTATCAGCTCTCTTGAAAGCTCATTAAATATAAAATCCAGGCCGAAAAATGAACCCGTTTTTAAGTATGAATTAATGCTAAGATACCTCGGGTCACGAATATATTCATCAAATATTTTATAATTTCTGCCACGCTGCTTAGAAATATAACTAAGTGAATTACAAGCACCAGCCGAAACTCCATAAACATCATTAACAAATATTTTATTATCAATCAAGGCATCAAGCACTCCTGCAGTATAAACTCCACGAGTACCTCCGCCCTCAAGTATCAAACCAACTGACATAATTCCACCACCTTATAGTAATAATTTTATTATATCCTTATTTTTGAAAAAAATCCATATATTTCATAAAAAGTATTTAGACAATTTTATATCAAATTAAAGTCTGGAACATACTCCTCACTTGCAGATGAAAGCTCCTGCAAAAAACCATCAAGCTCTGTTGTATCAAGATAGTCAAGTACTTTCTGATACTCTTTTTCCGTAAGTCTTCTGCTTATCTCTGGATATTTTTCTGCATTTCCAAGCGGTATATACTGTGACATAAGACTCAGCAAAATCTTGTCTGAAAATTGGTCGAGTATATCAAGCACATCGAAAGAATTTTCGATATTATTCGGCAGAATCAAGTGTCGAACGATAACTCCACTCTGCATAATACCCTTATCATCAAATTTTGCCTCTCCGCTTTGACGAATCATTTCTTTAAGCGAAGCAAGGGCATTTTCCAAATAATTTGGTGCATTGGAATATTTTTTCGCAAGAGTATTACTTGCATACTTAAAATCTGGCATATAAATATCGACTATACCCTCAAATTTACGGATTGTTTCAGCACTTTCATAACCACCAGTATTAAATACAATCGGCACAGATGGACGATATTCCTTAAACACATCAAGCAAAAATTCCACATACGGTGTCGGGCTAACAAGATTTATATTATTAACCCCCTGTTCTATCAATTCTTCACAAGCTTTTATAAAATCTTTTTTTGTAAAAATTTTACCAATAGGTTCCCTACTTATTTTGCTGTTCTGACAAAACACGCAACCAAGCACACAACTTGAAAAGAATATTGTTCCTGAACCATTTTCTCCACTTATACAAGGTTCTTCCCAAAAATGTGGAGCTATTCTTGCTATTTTAGGAAGTGTTCCAGCATGACAAAAGCCTTTTCCGCCATTTTCATCTCGATAAGCTGAACATTTTCTTGGACAAATAGCACAAGCCTCTATAACACTCACAACTATTCTCCTCTCTTTATCCTCATAATCAAATTTTCGAGTGATATTTTGAATTTCTCGTTCTGCTCTGCAGTTCTTTTTGTTGGTCCTTTCAGTCTACCGCCAGCCCGCCTTATCTTTTGCGCCTGATAGCGTGATTGCAAAAGTGAATCTATATTTGTTTCATCGTATATAAGCCCATTTTGATTAAGTGCAAAAGCCTTTTTCGATAAACACATTGCTGCAAGTCCATAATCCTGTGTTACACATATATCTTCCTTAGAAAGCATATTTACCAAATAAAAATCTGCACTATCTCTGCCCTTTGAAACTGTAATCGTTTTTGCATCATCTCGCTCTATAGAATGAGCAGTATCGCAGATTATAATACACTCTAAGCCATAGTTTTTAGCCATAGAGATAGTCAAATCTATAACAGGACAGCCATCACCATCAATAAAAATCTTCATAATTATATCTCTTTTATTTCAAACTATTTTTATTTGCCTTTATATGTAGCAAAAGCATTATTATAAAACCTGAAATCAGCACTGAATAGAACCATAGCTCACTATTCCCGCTAATGTGATATGCAAATAAAGCAAAGGCAAAGCCCCAACAATAAGAAAGTAATATTGCAATCGCCCAGAAGCCTATCTGCGTATGCTGTATTAAAAATAACACAAGACACAAAACCGCCGATGCTACAAGGCAATATGCAGGGTGAATTGCTAAAGCCGAATAACAAAAATATCCACAGGCAGCAGAAATCAACAAACTATCAAAAAGTATAATATTCCCGACAAAAAGACCGAGAATCGTTGACAAAAGAGGCAAGCCTAAAACTGCTACAAGCTTGATAAAGTCTAATTGCAACAAAATTCCCCCTTTTGATATTAAAGAAAATCCCACGAAACGACTAAGCGTCCGTGGGAATTCCTTAAGCAGTTAATATTTATAAGCGGTATTACTTACCGTAGTAAGCCTTAAGATACATTTCCTTAATCTCGCTCATAAGTGGGTATCTTGGGTTAGCACCTGTGCACTGGTCATCAAATGCGTCCTCAACCATCTTATCGAGGTTATCAAGGAAGTACTTCTCGTCTACGCCGTAATCAGCGATTGTCTTCTTAATACCAACTCTTGCCTTGAGTTCTTCGATAGCGTCGATGAACTTCTCGAATGTTTCTTCATTTGTCTTACCGAAGATACCGCAGAAGTTAGCACACTCAACATATCTCTCAAGAGCGTGTGGATACTGATACTGTGAGAATGTACCCATCTTTGCAGGTACTGGGTCAGCGTTGAAACGCATAACAGATGTGATAAGGATAGCATTAGCAATACCATGTGGGAGGTGATGATAAGCACCAAGCTTATGTGCGAGTGAATGGCAAACACCGAGGAATGCGTTAGCGAATGCCATACCAGCCATGCAAGATGCGTCTGCCATCTTCTCACGAGCGTGTGGGTCATTTGCACCATTCTCATATGCTGATGGGAGATATGTGAAGATGTTCTTCATTGCTTTAAGAGCAAGACCATCTGTGTAATCTGTTGCCATGATTGAAGCATAAGCCTCGAGAGCATGAGTAAGAGCATCGATACCAGATGCACTTGTAAGACCCTTTGGCTGGTTCATCATGTTGTCAGCGTCAATGATTGACATATTTGGAAGGAGCTGATAGTCAGCAAGAGGATACTTTTGACCTGTCTTTTCGTCTGTGATAACAGCGAAAGGAGTAACCTCAGAACCTGTTCCTGAAGATGTTGGGATAGCTACGAAATAAGCCTTCTCGCCCATTGTTGGGAATGTATAGATTCTCTTTCTGATATCCATAAATCTCATAGCCATATCCTGGAAGTTTGCTTCTGGATGTTCATAAAGAACCCACATAATCTTACCAGCGTCCATAGCAGAACCACCGCCAAGAGCGATTATGACATCAGGCTCAAACATTCTCATAGCTGCTGCGCCTTCCTCTGCAGAAGCGAGTGTTGGGTCTGGCTGAACATGATAGAAGCAAGTGTGCTGAATACCCATTTGGTCGAGTTTCTCTTCGATTGGCTTTACATAACCATTCTTATAAAGGAAGGAGTCAGTAACGATGAATGCCTTCTTCTTGTGCATAACTGTGCCAAGCTCATCGAGAGCAACTGGCATACAGCCCTTCTTAAAGTAAACCTTTTGAGGTGTTCTGAACCACAACATATTTTCTCTCCTCTCAGCAACTGTCTTGATGTTAATAAGATGCTTAACACCAACATTCTCAGAAACAGAGTTACCGCCCCATGAGCCGCAGCCAAGTGTAAGAGATGGTGCCATCTTGAAGTTATAAAGGTCACCGATACCGCCGTGTGAAGATGGAGTATTGATAACAATACGGCAAGTCTTCATTGCGTGGTAATGCTTCTCAATCTTTTCCTTCTGAGCTGGGTGAATGTAGAGAGAAGATGTATGACCGTAACCGCCGTCAGCAACAAGCTGTGCAGCCTTTGCAAGAGCGTCATCAAAGTTCTCAGCCTTATACATAGCAAGAACTGGAGAAAGCTTCTCGTGAGCAAACTCTTCGCTGATGTCTACGGATTCAACCTCACCGATAAGAATCTTTGTATTTTCTGGAACATCAACGCCTGCGAGCTTAGCGATTGTGTAAGCCTTCTGACCAACAATCTTTGCGTTAAGAGCACCGTTGATGATGATTGTCTTTCTAACCTTGTCGAGCTCGTCGCCCTTGAGGAAGTAGCAGCCTCTGTCTGCGAATTCCTTCTTAACAGCGTCATAAACGCCCTTAAGAACAGTTACACTCTGCTCAGAAGCACAAATCATACCATTATCAAATGTCTTTGAATGAATAATAGAGTTAACAGCAAGCTTAATATCAGCTGTATCGTCGATGATAACAGGTGTATTACCAGCACCAACGCCGAGAGCAGGCTTACCTGAAGAATAAGCAGCCTTAACCATACCAGGACCACCTGTTGCGAGGATTGTGTCAGACTCTCTCATAAGCTCGTTTGTAAGCTCGAGTGATGGAACATCAATCCAGCCGATGATGCCTTCTGGAGCACCAGCAGCAACAGCAGCATCAAGAACTACCTTTGCAGCAGCAATAGTAGAATTCTTTGCACGAGGGTGTGGGCTGATAAGGATTGCATTTCTTGTCTTTAAGCAGATAAGTGACTTAAAGATAGCAGTAGAAGTTGGGTTTGTTGTTGGGATAACAGCACCGATAAGACCGATTGGCTCTGCAATCTTCTTAATGCCATATGCTGTGTCCTCTTCGATAACACCACAAGTCTTTGTGTTCTTGTAATAGTTGTAGATATATTCGGATGCGTAGTGATTCTTAATAACCTTATCCTCTACAACGCCCATGCCTGTTTCAGCAACAGCGAGCTTTGCAAGAGGGATACGCTGCTTATTAGCAGCATCAGCAGCAGCAAAAAAGATTTTGTCAACCTGCTCCTGAGTGTAATTAGCAAAAATTCTTTGAGCCTCTCTCATTGCAGCAATCTTAGCCTGAAGAGCTTCGATGTTGTCAATAATTGTTTCAGTTGCAGTATTTTCTGCTGCAACCTCTTGGATTTTCTCCTTAGCCATGGTAAGTCCTCCTATTATTATAAATATAATCTGCTTTGTAATTGTTTCGCTTACAAGAATGATTATAAGACATTGTTAAAAAAATGTCAATAAGCATTTTTATGTAATTTTCGCTAAGAAAATCGAATTTAAACAAGGTGCAAAAAAGTAGATGCTTTGTCCGCTGAATTTTGTCTTATAAAGTTCAATCATAATTTTATTTTCTGTTATATTTGCATAATTTTAGCTTGTCAAAAAATTAGCAATTTCATTTTTCCGCTATTTTAAGCCTTTTTGTTAATATTTATTTGTAAAAAAAGTAGAAAATAGCATTTTTATAAAAGAATCCGTTTTTATTTTTTGTAATACTAATAAGCTGAGAAAATAAGGCGTATATTGTCGAAAAATTCTTTTCTGACAATATACGCCTTATCAAAAATCAACTTTAAAAAGTAATCATATTGTGTTATTTGCGTAAAAGAAACCCGTTTTTATTTACAACTATTTTACAGTACTGTTCATTTCTGCTTTAATAATCTCTGTTGCTCCAAGTGCATAAACAGTATTGTCATTAGCCATAGCAATCTTTTTTAGCGTCTGCTCACACTTCTTTTGGGCATTAAGCTTGCCACTCTCTTTATCATAGAGATAAATTGTATCACCAGATGAAACTGCTACGGCTTTATCTGCATTAGAAATTGATTCAACCTTAATATCTGTCGAAATAGTTGCAGTTGTCTTGCCCTCTGGAGAAATTGTCACAATTTCACAATCTCTGCCATCTGGATACTTTGCAAGTGACAATGCTATCCCCTTTTCATTTGAAACCTCATAATTTGTAATCGTTTTAGAATCATAGCTTATAAGATTTTTCTTATTATTCTCTATATCAAAGAAGTAGCTTTCATTCTTGCCGATTGCGGCTGCATTTCCGTTATCAAAGAATTTTACATCATAAATACTATTATCCTTGAGTTCATACTTTGCTATATAAGCATCTTGGCTGAAATCGAGTATATAAACTGAGCTCACAAGAGAACCCTTCTGTGCGGAAATACCCGAAACAATAGCACGAGTTCCATCAGAATTTATTGAAATATTATTTATATAATAATCTGCAAAGGAATAGGCATATTTTTCCTTATTATCCTTGCTATATACAGTAAGCTTTGCGAGATAGTCGTCAGATTGAGTAACCGCAGCAAACACACCGCTTGCTGAAATATCAGCACAGAAAATCTTATTTTTAAGCGAAAGATTATATAATTCATCGCTATGACTAAGAATCCTTAATCCTGTTCCGCCAACATTAAAAATCATAGAATAGTCACGACTTGTCCTTAATATAGGCTTTGCAAAAGCATTTCCAAGATTTTGTCGCTGACCGGCATTATCATTCAAAAGCACAATGCTTGTATCACTTACATATATAGGGGTTTTTTCATCCATAAGGGCAAAGTTTCCGTCTGTAACTTCATTTCCATTTATGCTTGAAGGGTATCCATCACCCTGAGATATACCTAACAAATCATACTGAATAAATCTTGAAACATTATCTGGAGAAAGATTTTCCCAATTAAGTATGACAAGAAGCAAAATTACACACGCAAAAATTATCAGCAATACCTTTAAAAGCTTTTTTATAAGTTCTGGTTGAATAGGTGTAGGCTCATCATACTTATCAATAGGCACATCTTCATAGCTTACAACTCGTCTATCTGCGGCATTTTTTTCTTTAGCGGCAGCATGTCTTTCACCTCTTGCAGAGCGTTTAGGTTGCCTTTTTTTTTCGCTTTCATCATTGAATCTATTGTTTTTTTCCGCCATCTATATCTAAATCCTTTCGACAATTCGATAAAAAAATCCAATATATTCTCTATTATACATTCATTCCCTAAGAAATTCAAGTCTGCTATATAATGGTGTTATAAGTTATCAAATAAATCATATTAGCATTGATTTAATCTGATTTCTTCTGTATAATTTAATTATATAAATAAAATTGGAAGTGTTATATTTGACTTTTTTCAAGCTGATTAAAACCTATCTGAAAAAAATTTACTTTAAGATTAAAAAATTCCTGAGATGGACACTCGTTTCCATTATAACAGGTCTTACTGTTGGAGGATTTAGTACATTATTTGCCTTTATGATGAATATTGTTACAGATTTTCGCAGTAACAACGATTATATTATCTATTTTCTTCCATTTGCAGGTCTTATAACGGTTTTTCTATATAATGCCTTCAAATTCAAGGACGACAAAGGCACTAATCTTGTTCTTTCTACAATTCATGCACAAAGCGAAATTCCTTTCAAAATGGCTCCACTTATATTCATAACCACAATACTCACCCATCTTTTTGGAGGTTCGGCAGGTCGTGAGGGTGCCGCCTTACAGCTTGGTGGAAGTATCGGAAATCAACTTGGACGCTGGTTCAAATTCGATGATGCAGATAAAAGAGTTGTTGTTCTTTGCGGTATGAGTGCAGCTTTTTCGGCGGTTTTTGGAACGCCTATGGCTGCAGCAGTTTTTTCTATGGAGGTTGTCAGCATTGGCATAATGTATTATGCAGCACTTGTTCCTTGTGTATTTTCATCTCTTATTGCATCATACTTTGCGACTAATTTTGGTGTTCGTGGCGAGGATTTCACATTTATAAAATTCCCATCATTAACATTTCTTAATACCTTTGAAACAGTCTGTCTTTCTATTCTTTGTGCGGGTATAAGCATTGCATTCTGCATTATGCTCCATAAAACAAGTGATTTACTAAGAAAATACTTGAAAAATCCTTATATAAGAATTTTTCTTGCTGGTTTAGTTGTTGTTGGTCTTACATTATTATTCAATACAAGAGATTATAATGGTGCAGGAATACCAGTAATAACAAAAGCTCTCAAAGGTGAAGCTGTTCCCTATGCTTTTATATTAAAAATGATTTTTACAGCTATAACTATCGGTGCTGGTTTTCGTGGTGGAGAAATTGTTCCTACATTCTTTATTGGTGCGACCTTCGGTTGCCTTTTCGGAAATATCGTTGGATTTTCTCCTTCTGTCTGTGCCGCTGTTGGACTTATTGCACTTTTCTGTGGCGTTACAAACTGTCCAATAACTTCTATTCTTATCAGCTTTGAACTTTTCGGTGCAGGTGGTATACCATTCTTTATGATTGCGGTTGCAATAAGTTACTTTATGTCTGGTTACTATGGACTATATCATGACCAAACAATAGTATACTCAAAATACAAAACAAAATATGTCAATCGTCATACTAAATAACAGCAAAACAAAGTGCCTCAGAAACTCAAAAGTTTCGCTCGAGCCTTTTCAAAGGCTCGTAGGTCAAGGGCAACGCCCTTGTCGCTCTTCGCAAAGAGCGACATACCTTTGGGCGAAGCCCAACATTTGTTTTTTCTTAGCGGCGGATTTTATCCGCCGCTTATTCTTTTGTTAGTAACATTAGTCCCTAAGGGCGGACTTCGTCCGCCCTTAAAAGGCAAGATATGTTAAGGGCTTTGCCCTTAAAACCTACGAGGGACTCCGTCCCTCGACCCTGCAAGCTTTTGAAAAAGCTTGAGCAAAACTTTTAAATGTCTAAGAAAAGTGCATTAGCTAATCGTAGGGGCGAATACAGTTATTTTAATTATGCCAAAAAGAAAAACCGTTCAATGCCATTGGCACGAACGGTTTCTTTTTATATCACTTTAGCCTTAAATCAGATTTTAACAGAAATTGCATCAAGGCTCTTTGGAAGCTCACTTTCATCAGCAGAAATCAAGAATGTAAACTTTGTTTCGGACTTAGCCGCAAGAACATTAACCTTTGTGATAAAGTCTGCGAGCTTATCAAAGTCATCACCACAAATCTTGAGTGTAGAATCTACAAGAACATCTGTTACATCGTAGTTACCTGCACAGATACCGCTAAGAAAACCAAAGAATGAGTCATAACCTGTGATAGCATATTGGTCTGTGTCAATAAGTCTTGCTTTATGAGTAACATCATAAGTAAGCTTTGCACCCTTTTCTACGACAACAACATTGCCGTTTGATGCTGAAACAGCTTCATTTGCGAGAGAGATGAGTTTCTTAGTTTTGCCCGAACCTTTTTTGCCTATGATTAGAGTTACCATTGTAACGCCTCCTTATAAATTTAACCGCATATGCGGAAAGATTACATATTAAAATATTATTTAAGTCTTGCCTCAAGAGCCTCTTTCTGAGCCTCATAGCCAGGTTTGCCGAGAAGTGCGAACATATTCTTCTTATAGCTCTCAACACCAGGCTGGTCAAATGGATTAATACCCATTGTATAGCCACTGATAGCACAAGCCTTCTCAAAGAAATAAATGAGATAGCCAAGCTCTGCTTCGCTTGAATCTTCGATTGTAAGAATTACATTAGGAACTCCACCGTCTGTATGAGCAAGAACTGTTCCTTCAAAAGCTTTCTTATTAACGAAATCCATAGTCTTGCCACTAAGGAAGTTTAAGCCGTCAACATTCTCTGGGTCTGTGCCAAGAGTAACATCTTGCTTTGGCTTATCAATAAGAACAACTGTTTCAAACATCGTACGAGAACCGTCCTGAATGAACTGTCCCATAGAATGGAGGTCTGTTGAGAAAACAACAGATGCTGGGAAAAGACCTTTGTTGTCCTTACCTTCACTTTCGCCAAAGAGCTGCTTCCACCACTCGTTCATAAGAGTGAATGCTGGCTCATAGCTTACGAGAAGCTCAATAGCCTTGCCCTTGCGATAAAGAATATTTCTGATTGCAGCATACTTATAGCAATCGTTCTTTTCGAGGTCACATACTGAAAGCTCCTCACGAGCCTTTGCAGCACCAGCCATAAGAGCATCAATATCAGCACCAGAAACAGCGATTGGAAGAAGTCCTACTGCTGTGAGAACTGAATAACGACCACCAACATCATCAGGTACAACGAAAGTTTCATAGCCTTCACGGTCTGCGAGCATTTTAAGAGTGCCCTTAGCCTTATCAGTTGTGCAAAAAATTCTCTCCTTAGCACCCTCTTTGCCATACTTGTTCTCAAGAAATTCTCTGAAAACTCTGAAAGCAATAGCAGGCTCAGTAGTTGTACCAGACTTAGAAATCATATTGATAGAAACATCTTTGCCCTCACAGATTTGAAGAAGCTCAGAAAGAGCAGTTGAGCTAATGCTGTTGCCTGTGAAATAGATGTCAGGAGTATCCTTTTTCAATGCATTGTAGTTCGGGGACTTCAAGAATTCAATAGCTGCACGGGCACCGAGATAAGAGCCACCGATACCGATAACAATAAATACCTCTGTATTTTTCTTGATTCTTTCAGCAGCAGCCTTAATTCTTGCGAACTCGTCCTTATCATAATCAACAGGAAGGTCAAGCCAACCAACAAAGTCATTGCCAAGACCTGATTTGTTGTGGAGCATTTCGTGAGCAGCCTTAATCTGTGGAGCAATTGCTGTATACTCACGGTCAGCGATAAAATCCGAAACATGCTTAACGCTTAATTTTGTTGCCATAATTAAAATATCCTCCTTTAAGTTAGCAGGAAGTTTGGCTAAATGCTTATTCAAAATATATATTCGAAAAAACAAAGTTGCCTACTATTCCCCATCCCTTTATAATTTATTTTACAATATTTAAACTATAATTACAAGCCTATTTGAACATTTTTTATAAATTTATCAAAAATCAATGATGTTGTTTTTAATTTTAATCAATACTTTCGCAATAAATATTCATACAAACACCAAGCAAAAATAAAAAACTCAAGCAACAGTCTAAGCTATCACTTGAGTTTTAATATTAAAAATTTATCATCTTCCGAACTCTGCAAGAATCAATTCTTTGTTATGCTCAGTTGCCCAGCTTATGCTCCAATCACTTGTAAAGAGTAGAAGGTGATTGCCCTTTAAGTCCTCAATACGCTTTGTATCAGATGCAAGGTCGAGAGTTTTCGGGTCTAAGTCCTCATTTTCTATCCAACGAATACGGTCATATGGAAGCCCCTCCATAATAATATCAACGCCATATTCATTTTTAAGTCTATATTCAAGAACATCAAATTGAAGTACGCCGACAACTCCGACTATAACCTCTTCCATACCGCTGTCAAGTTCTCTGAAAATTTGAATAGCACCCTCTTGTGCAATCTGCGTAATACCCTTAACAAACTGCTTACGCTTCATAGTATCTTTCAAACGAACCTTATTGAAATGCTCTGGTGCAAATGTCGGTATACCCTCAAACTTAAATTTCGCATTCGGTGAACATACTGTATCACCTATCGAGAAAATACCCGGGTCAAATACACCTATAATATCTCCTGCGTAAGCCTCGTCAATAACTTCTCTGTCCTGAGCCATAAGCTGTTGAGGCTGTGAAAGACGCATCTTCTTGTTGCCTTGAACATGATAAACTTCCATAGCTTTCTCATATTTTCCTGAACAAATACGCATAAAGGCAATTCTGTCACGATGAGCCTTGTTCATATTTGCTTGAATCTTGAAAACAAAAGCTGAGAAACGGTCATCAAATGGGTCAACCTCTCCGTCAACAGTTTTTCTCGGGAGCGGTGGAGTTGTCATATTTATAAATTCGTTAAGGAATGGCTCAACACCGAAATTCGTCAAAGCAGAACCGAAAAATACAGGTGTAAGTCTGCCGTGACGAACATCGTCAAGATTAAGCTCATCTCCGGCTCCGTCAAGAAGCTCAATATCATCTCTGAGAGTCTGAGCGAGGTCATCGCCAATCTTCTTATCCAAATCGGGGTCATCAATTTTAAGCTCGTCCGTATCTACTTCACGCTGACCGTTATTTGCGGTGAAAGCAAGGATTTCATTCTTTTTGCGGTCATAAACGCCCTTAAATTCCTTACCACAGCCAATAGGCCAGTTAATTGGACAAGTTTTTATACCAAGAACATCTTCAATATCCTCAAGCAAATCATAGGGGCTTTTTGCTTCTCTATCCATTTTATTTATGAATGTAAAAATCGGAATATCACGAAGCAAACAAACCTTAAAGAGCTTTTTAGTTTGATTTTCAACACCCTTTGAAGCGTCAATAACCATAACTGCTGAGTCCGCAGCCATAAGTGTTCTATAAGTATCCTCCGAGAAGTCCTGGTGTCCCGGAGTATCTATAATATTGATACAACAGCCATTATATTCAAACTGCATAACAGAGGAGGTAACAGAAATACCTCTCTGCTTTTCAATTTCCATCCAGTCAGAAACAGCGTGTTTATCGGTTTTCTTTCCTTTAACCGAGCCAGCAAGCTGTATAGCTCCACTATAAAGCAAAAGTTTTTCGGTAAGTGTTGTTTTACCTGCGTCAGGGTGCGAGATTATCGCAAATGTTCTTCTCTTTTCAATCATTTCTCTATTACTTGGCAAACTGATTCCTCCATAGGATAAATTTTATTAAGCCTTAATGCACTCACTTAGTGCTGAAATTACATATTCCATCTGTTCATTTGTCAAGGTGGAATATAGCGGTAAGGTTACTTCATTCTGATATAGCTCAAATGCATTCGGATAGTCTTTTATATCAAAACCAAGATTTTTATAAGCTGTCAGCAGAGGCAATGGCTTATAATGAACATTAGTAGCCACTCCCATTTCTGCCATCTTTGAAATAACATTATTTCTGAATTCTGAGTCGTGTCCTGTAAGCCACGAAATATAAAGATGTCCGCTTGAAGTACCATTTTTAGTATAGTGTTTTAGATAATCTATACCAAGCTTATCAAGCTGTGAATTGTAATATTCGATTATCTCCTTGCGTCTTTTCAGCATTGAGGGATAGCGTTTAAGCTGTACAAGTCCGATTGATGCCATAATATCCGTCATATTGCACTTGAAGTATGGCGCTACTATGTCATATTCCCAAGCGCCGGCTCTTGTTTTTGCGAGAGCATCTTTATTCTGACCATGCAAGGATAGGAGCATATATTGCTTATAAAGCTCATCATTATCAATAAAATCTCTGTCACACCATGTAACAGCACCGCCCTCTGCAGTAGTGAGATTTTTTACAGCGTGGAAAGAAAAAGCGGTAAAATCTGCTACACTTCCGCTTTTTTGATTTTTATATTCCGCCCCAAAGGAATGAGCACCATCTGCAAGAACTATAATTCTTCCAAAGCCCTCTTGGATTTTATTTTTAGGCTTAAACAATGATTTCTTAGTTTCAAGCACCTCAAAAATGCTGTCATAATCGCACATAGCTCCACCGACATCAACAGGTATAACTACCTTTGTTTTCTCGGTAACAGCATTTGCCAAAGCTTCAGCATCAAGGTGTAGCTTTCCTTTTGCACAATCAACTATAACAGGCTTTGCACCCACATGGCATATAACGCTTGCAGACGCTGTATAAGTATATGCAGGAACGATAACCTCATCGCCCTCACCTATTCCAAGAATACGGAGAGTCATTTCAAGAGAGGCTGTCGCAGAATTAAGACAAACAGCCTTTGTTGTACCACAAAATTCAGCTATTTCCTTTTCAAATTTTTTGGTTTTAGGACCTGTTGTTATCCAACCACTGCGAAGTGTGTCTGCCACTTCGCTTATTTCCTCCTCGCCAATATCAGGAGGTGAAAATGGAATTTTCATTGCTGTCCCCCATTTAATTATATATATTTTCTGCTATTGCCTTGGCTATATTATAGTCACCGACAGTCGTTATCTTCATATTTGAAGCGTCACCCTTTAGCAGCTTTACTTCTACTCCACCTATAAAGCATATTTTACAAGAATCTGTAAGAGTAAGCTTTTCCTCGTCAGAAAGAGCATTATAAAGCCTTTTCAATAAGTTTATGTTAAAGCTTTGCGGTGTCTGGCTGTGATAAATTTTACTTCTATCAGGCATATCTGAAATAGTATTGCTGTCCTCAGATACAATTATAGTATCTACCTCAGGAATAACAGTATTACAAGCACCGTATTTAAGAGCCGCATCAATATTTTCATCAATCATTCTTAGTGTAACAAACGGACGAACTGAATCGTGTGTTACGATTATATGTTCATCACTTTCGCCGAACTCTTTTTCTATATCGGCAATAATATTGAAAATTGTAGAATTTCTATCCGCACCGCCTTGAGAAATTCTTATCCTTGATTTATCTATATTAAATTCATCTAAAAGCTCTTTCATATGAGAAATCCAGCTTGAATGTACACCAATATAGATATAATCGAGCTTTTCAGAAAGCAAGAATTTTTCAAGTGTATAAATTATAATTGGCTTATTGCCAAGTGGCAGAAATTGCTTAGGCATAGTCGAGATATTCATTCTTGAACCGACACCACCTGCAACTATTGCGGCAAAAATCATTCTATCAACTCCTATAAAAGTTCCGAGGGCTTTTTCCCTTTCAAAACCTCTTTATAGCTTCTTTCTGTATCAACTAAAATCATATCGTGGTGAGGTTTTTGCTTATCTTCGGGTGGGAGCGTCATATAGTCCCCAAAAGCTTTTTTAAGATATGGGTCATAACCGACAGGAATCGGCATCTGCAAGCCCTCAAATTCACGATAAACCGCACTTGCAAACCATTCCTTAGGGTATTCAGGCTGCATAGAATGTACACCCTCGCAAAGCTCTGTGATATATTCGCAATCGGAAATTTTATATTTGCTCATACGCCTTTCAGCATTACGCCATTTTTTCTCACGAGCCTTTGGTGACTTGACTATCGAAAGCAAAAATTTACTTCCAAGAGCCATAATTCCGCCGTGATTTTCTGGAACGATTTGTGCAAGAAACAGCGAATAAATCATAGCATTGAGCTTTTGCATTGTGCGTTTAAATTTTCCTTTTGGACAGCCGTCTATCGGAAAAATATCCATCATTATTCCAAAAGGTATATCAAGATGAGCCTGATTTGCCTTAACACAAGTAGTTTCAGTATCAACTATTGTTGTAAAAATATTTCCTGTAAAGATTTTCTCATCTGTCCGCAATAGCTTAAAGCGTTCATGCTTATCGTTATCCCAAATTTTATACAACTTTTCATAGTCATCTCTCGGCATAAGTATGTCTATATCGTCGTCCCAAGGGATAAAGCCACCAGTTCTGAGCGAACCTATACAGCAACCTCCACAGAGATAGAAAAGCAGATTATTTTTATCGCAAAATTCCTTGAAATATACAAGCGTATCAAGTTCTTTAAGCTGTAGCTTACGCAATGTTTCGGGAGTGAATTCATATAACTTTTGGTTTTCCATATAAAACCTCATTTAATATGTAAATATAATAGCTAATAAACAAGCGAAAATAGCTCGCCTTTATTATTCAATACCTGCATGAATTTTTGCAGCCATAAGAGTATTTTTCATAAGCATAGCAATAGTCATAGGACCTACGCCACCAGGAACAGGTGTTATATAAGAAGCCTTTGGCTCTACGCTATCGAAATCTACATCTCCGCAAAGTTTGCCATTTTCATCTCTGTCCATACCAACATCAATGACAACAGCGCCCTCTTTGACCATATCGCCTGTAACAAACTTAGGCTTACCAACAGCCGCAACAAGAATATCAGCATCTCTTGTAATTTCAGCAAGATTCTTTGTACGGCTGTGTGTAATTGTTACAGTGCCGTTTTCATGGAGCAAAAGCATAGCCATAGGCTTACCAACAATATTACTTCTGCCGATTACAACACAATTCTTGCCGGAAATTTCTATATTTTCAGAATGAATAAGCTCCATAACGCCAGCAGGTGTGCAAGGCAAGAACTTATAATCACCTATCATAATCTTACCAACATTAGATGCGTGGAAAGCATCAACATCTTTTTCAGGGCTGATTGCCTCAATAACAGCCTTTTCATCAAGGTGCTTAGGTAATGGAAGCTGAACAAGAATACCATTGATTTCAGGCTTTTTATTAAGCTTATCAACAAGGGCAAGGAGCTCTTCCTGAGTTGTTTCAGCTGGAAGTGCATATTCTTCAGACATAAAACCAACTTCTGCACAAGCCTTTTTCTTATTATTGACATAAACTCTTGATGCGGGGTCATCACCAACAATAACAACTGCAAGTCCTGGAACTATGCCCTGTGCCTTTAGTTTTTCTGTTTCTGCCTTAACGCTCTCACGAACCTTTTTAGAAACCTCTTTACCGTTAATTATCTTAGCCATAAAATTTCCACCTTTTATATTAAATTACTCTTTAACTTTATCCTTTAATGCTTTTGTTGTATGAACGAAATTATTTTTCTTGCGGAATACAATAAGCATCACGATTCCTGCTATCATAACCACCGCTGAAAGAATCTGCGATACACGAAGATTTAAGAATGGTGTATAAAGACTATCTGTTCTCAAGCCTTCAACTATCATTCGCTCAAAGCCATACCATACAAGGTAAAGCAAGAAAATCTGTCCGTAATACTTCTGAAATTTCTTACTAAAGAAGTGCAAAAGCACAAAACCAAGCAAGCACCACAATGATTCATACAAGAAACAAGGGTGAACTGTTACTCCGCCAGTATTTTCACTCATCATTCCCCAAGGAAGATTAGTTTCTGTACCGAAAGCCTCTTGATTTATGAAATTGCCCCATCTGCCTATACCTTGTCCAATCAGAAAACCAAGTGAGGCAACATCAAGTATCGCAGGAATATTAAGCTTGAGAATTTTCGCAACGATACAGCCACCAAGCAATGCTCCGATAAGACCGCCATAAATCGCAAGTCCGCCATCGTGTATCGCAAAGATTTTATCGGGGTGACTACTGTAAAAATCCCACGAGAAAAATACATAGTAAAGTCTTGCACCAATTATTGCGGTTATAAGGCCGACAATAACACAATCAAGAAATTTCTCACTCGGAATTTTAAAACGCTTCAAACTCATCATCGCATAAATAAATGCAAGAATAAAGCCAATTCCGATTATAATTCCATACCAATAGATATGATAATCGCCTATTGAAAAGGCGACATTATTTATATTCAGACTTATGCCCAGATGTGGAAAAGATACATTCATATCTGACATTTTAATTATCCTTTCATCGTTAGATGTAGGGGTGAACTGCGTTCATTGGTAATTACTTCAACCGCTTAGCATATGCACTTACCCAAGACACTCAAAGTTTAGGTCAAGCCTTTTTAAAGGCTTGCGGATTCCAAAGGTAGTCACCTACGGCAGGGCCTTTGGTGGGTTTTAAGGGCGAAGCCCTTAACATATCTTTCTTTTCAAGAGGTGGACTTCGTACACCTCTTAATTTTCTCTGTTTATAACATTAGTTCAAAGGGGCGAACAAAGTTCGCCCCCTTAGGAGGCAAGAAATGTTAAGGGCGTTGCCCTTAAAACCCACGAGGGACTCCGTCCCTCGACCTTGTGAGCCTTTGAAAAGGCTCAAGCGAAACTTTTAATTGTCTTAGGGAAGTCTATTCGCTATATAATTATTTAACTACTGAAAGTGTTGTATTATTTGAGTCAAGCTGTGATTTAAGTCTTTCGTTAATATCATCAAGACTTGCATTTGCGATGGCATCCATATATTCATAAAGTTCTCTGCCCGCAAAATCGAATGATGCCATAATAGTTGCAGTATTCTCAGGACTATTAAGAGCAGCAATATTTTTACCATAAATAGCTCTTTTAGCTCTCTCAAATTCCTCTTTCGGGACACCATTTTTATGAAGCTCCTCGGCAGCCTGCTTGATAATCTCAGCAACTCTATCAGGAAAACGAGTTTCTGCTGCAAAAATTACTGCACGATAACCCATTTCCTCGAAATACTCATATCCAAAGCTTTGATTGATAAGCTCATCATCAAGAAGTCGCTTATAAAGTGGTGAAGCCTCTCCTGCAAAAGCAGACAAAAGAATATCTGTTTCGGCAATTTCCTTAGAAGATAAGCGTTTATCGCCTGCATCTTCTTTAAAACCAAGTTGGAAAAGTGGTACAGCAACAGATAATTTCTGTTCAACATAATCCTGACCAACTTCATAAGGTTCATCAGGGAAAATTGACTGTGTATCCAAAGGCTCATCTTGCTTTGTAAGAATTTCATCTACAATAGCAATAACCTGTTCAGGTGTAACATTACCCGCAACAGAAAGAACCATATTATTAAGGTTATAATAGCTGTTGTAACAAGTATAGAGCAATTCAGGAGTAATCTCAGCAATAGTTTCGACTGTTCCTGCAATATCCTTTCTGACAGGGTGATTTTGGAACATTGAAGATATAAGATTCATCATAACTCTCCAGTCCGGACTATCGTCATACATCTTAATTTCCTGACCAATAATGCCTTGTTCCTTAGCAACAGTTTCCTTAGTGAAATAAGGGTCACGAACGAAATCAAGCAAAATTCTAAGGCTTTCATCAAACTTATCTGTGCAAGAGAACAGATAGCAAGTTGTATTAAATGAGGTATAAGCGTTAGCATTAGCACCTGTCTTTGCATACTTTGTGAAGGCATCGCCGTCCTCGCTCTCAAAAAGCTTATGCTCAAGATAGTGTGCAATTCCGTCAGGTACAATAACTTCTTCACCATTTGTGATAAAATGAGAATTTACTGAACCAAAGTGTGTTCCGAATATCGCATACGCAGACTTATAGCCCTCCTTTGGGCTGACATATATAGTAAGTCCTGATGTATGCTTTATTTTATAATATTTATCATTAAGCTTTTCGCTTTTTATTTCTACAATTTCCATTTTATTCAAACTCTTTCTCCCCTTTATTATTGTTCGTTGCTTGTAAGAACATAAATTGTATCAAGTGAAACAGCCTTTGCTGCCTCTATAATCTGTTCCTTGGTTACTGCCATAATCTTCTCGGCAGATTCTTCAGGTGTAAGTGTTTCACGATTGAAGGTCTGTGAAAGATAGAAATTTTCAATTGATGCAAGGCTATCAAGAGATGTTATATAGGCATTTTTGAGTGCAAGCTTTGCTGCATCAATTTCTTCATCTGTAATATCTCCTGCCTGCATAGATTTAAGCTGTTCGAGAATAGCTGTTTCAGTCTTTTCTATATTAGCATTTTCAACGCCACTATCTATGATAATAATTCCCTTATTAGGATTATATCTTGCGGCACAATAATAGCAAAGGCTCATCTTCTCACGAACATTCATAAAGAGCTTTGAGCTTGGTGTTCCGCCGAGTACAGCACACATAAGCTTTACTACTGCAACATCTGTATAAGGTTCTGCATATGGAGTTCTAAAACCCATTACGAGCTTAGATTGTGTAACCTCCTGACGCTCTGTCACTCTCTTAACCTCATCAGCTTTTGTAACAAGAGTTGTTGAAAGACCGATTGAACGATTCTTTCCATCAAATACCTGTTTAAAGGCATTGAGTGCATTCTGAGGTTCTGTATTACCAAGCATATAAAGCTCAATCTTAGCGGATTCTATCGCATTAGTCCAAGCCTTATAAGCCTGTTCGCTTGTAGTATCCATAAGACTTTCTTTTGTTCCAGTTCTGTTTACAGAGAACGGCTCATTTTCGCACATAATCTCTGTGCAGCGTTTTACTGCATAAAGACGCTTCTCATTAAATTCAGAATCAAGCTCCTCTATAAGCTGACGGCGTTCACCAGCAAATTCGCTACCAAGGAAAGCATTTTCTTGAATATTTGGCTCAAACAATGCAGAACAAAGGAGCTCTGTAAGTTCCTTAGAAATTTTAACGCTGTCAAGAGCATATTTATCGTCAATACCTGAAACAGTAAATCGAAGCTCTTGAATTTCACCAAGCTTTCTTACTGTTGAATATAGTGCTGCACCGTAAAGTTCATCAAGCTTTTTAGCAAGTGATGTAAAATCAGGATAAGCCTTGCAAGAGCGTGTTATAAGGCTTGCCGCAAGAGCATTTGCGGAAGCTGTTTCTTTTGTTATTGGCAGAAACAATGATGCAGTTATACGGATTGTTTTGAAACGGTTATCGGGAATGAAATTAAAATATACACCATCAGCGATTTTCTCTCTAATTATTTCAGACATTATTTTCATTACGCCCTTTCTTTTTTATATTTATATGAATTAAAATAATCAACAAAGTAAACTTTTCATAAGCATAGATAAAACGCTTTAAACTGCGATATATCTTAATTATTATACCACATTTTTCATTACTTTCCAATAGCTATATAAAATTATTTAATTAACTCTAAATTTTTCACTCTCTATGAAAATTGACAAAAGCATTACCCTTGAATTACGAAATGTAGGGGCGAACTGTGTTCGCCCGTTCAGTAGTTCTTTGGAAATTACTTCCACCACATCATTCCCCTGCCCACACCGAACGAGACTTGTCGCAGGTAGTCACCTAATGCGATTTTGTGTCTTGACTGCGGCGGCACGCCGCCTCGAGCGAAACTTTTAATTGTCTTAGAGAAGGTTATTAGCTAAATAAAAACAATAATGCAGTGGTCAGAAATATAAATTTCTAAACCACTGCATTATTTTGCAGTAAATTACAATGTTTTATACATCAGATTAAATTGCTTTTATTCCTCGTTCATTAGTACGAATCCTTACTACATTATCCAAATCATAAACAAAGATTTTACCATCACCTATATGTCCTGTGCAAGCTGTTTTTTGAATAACATCTATGGTTTTTTCTGCCCATTCTTCAGTAGAAACTACAATCTCAAACTTAATCTTTGGTATCATTGTTATGCTGACATCAACACCACGAACATTCTCAGTTGAACCTTTCTGATGGCCACAACCCATAACCTGAGATACTGTAATTCCTCGAACTTCTATTGACTCTAATGCGTCCTTTACTTCCTCATACTTTTCAGGACGAACGATAGCTTCTATCTTCTTCACGAAAACTCACCCTTTCATATATTAATCAAGACCATTAAATGACGGATATGCACTTTCACCATGTTGTGTAATATCCATACCAACTCTTTCGTCCATCTCTGAAACACGGAGCTTTGTAAATAATCTTACGATACCTACACAAATAAGTGTACCTACAACAGCTACGAGAACAGTCACTAAAATGCTTTCTATCTGTGCAAAGAACAAGCCAGTTTCTCCGTAGATAAGACCATTCCACTTTGCACCAGATGAAACTCCAGGTGCAAGCTCCTTAACACCGAAAAGACCTGTTGCAATACCGCCCCAGATACCACCGATACCGTGGCAACCAAATGCGTCAAGTGCATCATCAATTTTAAATACTCTCTTTATGAGATGTACACCGAAATAGCAGATAGGGCTTACGAGCAAGCCGATAAGAATTGCTGACCACATTGGAACAAAGCCTGCACCTGGTGTAATTGCGACCAAACCTACAACAAGACCTGTTGAGCAGCCAACGAGTGTTGGCTTGCCTGTCTTAACAACATCAATAAACATCCAAGAAATCAAAGCTGCTGCCGAAGAAACTGCTGATGTCATAAATGCGTGAACTGCTGTGCCGTTTGCTGCAAGTGCACTACCTGCATTAAAGCCAAACCAACCGAACCAAAGCAATGCTGCACCAAGAAGTACGAATGGAATATTGTGTGGCTTATATGCACTTCTCTCATAATCTCTTCTCTTGCCAAGAATAATTGCAAGAACAAGACCTGTAATACCTGAGCTGATATGTACAACATTACCACCAGCAAAGTCTACGGAATCGAGGTAAAGACCTGTACCGAAAAGTCCTCCGTCAGTTCCTGCTCCGAGGAAACCGCCACCCCATACCATATGTGCGAGCGGATAGTAAACAACGATTGACCAAAGGCAGATAAATGGAACAAGTGCCTTGAATTTCATTCTGCCCGCAATAGCACCAGTTATAAGAGCAGGTGTGATGACCGCAAACATCATTTGGAAACCTGCGAAAAGTGCATCAGGAATTTCAAGTCCTCTTGTGCTTTCTGAAATGCTTACATTATTAAAACCGAGGAAGTCGAAGCCTCCGATAACTCCACCAACATCACTTCCGAAAGAAAGCGAGTAACCAAACAAAATCCACATAACTATTGCCGTACCTGCAATAAACATAGTTGCAAACATTGTGTTAAGGACATTTTTTCTTCTTACAAGACCTCCATAGAAAAATGCGAGTGCTGGGGTCATCAGGAAAACCAGTGCGGAACATATGATTATAAAGCTGACACTTCCGCTGTTCATAAAACATCTCTCCTCAAAATAAATTTTAGAAAATAAAAAAGGCGTCGGAAATAAATCCGACGCCTTCGTCTATATTTCGTATTATAGCACTACTGGATTATTTTGTCAACACTTTTTTTAATAGTTTTTTTGAAAACAGTATTTTATAGGAAGACTTATGGCATAATATAAGTAGAATTTTTATTTTAGGAGGAACAACAATGGAAAAACTTATTAAAAATATAGATAAATCTGAAATCATCAGACTTGCAGACAAAGTTGCATATGAATGTGGCAAAGTAGCAAGCCTTACCCTTGCACAAAGACCTGGTATTGGTATAACAGTTATGGCTTTTGACGAAAATACGGACATAAGCACACACACTGCTTTAGGTGATGCTTTGGTCTATATTTTTGAAGGTAAGGCAAGCATTACTATAAACAATAAGGAATATATTCTTAAAGCTGGCGAATCTGTCGTTATGCCTTGTGGTGTACCACACTCTGTAAAGGCTGTAACAAAATTCAAAATGCTTCTTGCTGTCGTAAAATAGTTTTAATAAATACACAGCTAAAACAAGTTCTTTTAAACAAGAAGCTTGTTTTATTATATAAAAAATTGGTGATAACCAAAGTCATCACCAATCTAAGGAGTTTATTATGCACTAAGCCAATAACCTCTGCCCTCTACAGTAGAACCATCTGCATTATTAGTAGCCATATAGCTTGCACCATCGTAATTCATATAAAGCTTAATTCCTACACCAGCATTTACAGACTTATCTGTTATAAGTTCATAATAATCTGAACCATCATAAGAATCTATTAATCTCAAGCTTGTGTTCCAAATTCCACCTGTAAAATACATCAAATGGTCGGAGAATAGCTTTTCACCTTGGTCATTTCTTGTAACCTCAAGAGTAACAGCATATGTATCTGTGCCAGCTGGAAGTTTAATTGTAAAATTAAATCTTCCATCATCCATCTTATAACGGTTTGTGCAATCAATGATAGAATGATTTTCTACAAAGGTATAATTGTCCGAATTTGATGCTTGTAAGGTAGTTGCATTGTCTGTTGCAGCAACACTCATAGATGCCACGGGAACTGCAAGGAGTGTTGCTGCTGTCATTGCAATAGCTAAGGTTTGTTTGATTGTTTTTTTCATAGAATATCCTTCTTTCTTAAATTTTATGATTGAATTATAACTCAACAATACATAAAATATCATAATGTGTTGAATTTTACACAATTATAATTGAATTTAGAAACTTTTATGTAGATGCTTATTGATTTACTTATCGTCTAATCTTTGTATTACAACAATTTTTGCAAAAAGCCATTTTTCTCTAATAAGCTTATCCTATCCTCTTTCTCAAATGTAACGATTTTAGTAAGTCCGATAACGATATTATCTATATCCGCTTAGAATCCTTCAAAATCATATCCAGCCTATACAAAGTCACCTTTGGAAAGCTTTATTTCTGCATACTTCATCGAAGTAGATGACTTATAGCTTATTGGCTGATGTTTGGAAAGCATTTCAGAAAAACGAAATCAGCTTGTTGTTTAAAATTTAATTTTCTATCTTAGATAGTCTTTTTTATACTGTCTATATAATTTTAGAAGTACAAATCATAAATTTCCAAATTAAAAAACAATGCTTTCGCAATAAATACGAAAGCATTGTCCAAAAATTCATAGAAATATTTTTTATATTGCTATTAATTCTTTTCTTTTAATTCATTGATGTCAGCCTTGAAATCAGACATTATCTCTTTAGTTTCATCAATTTCATCATTCCAAACTTTGCTTCTTAAACTGGACCAAAATTTGTATACATCAGAACGAAAGTTTGACCATTGTTTATAGACATTTGAGCGAGTATTTGACCACCACTTATATTCCTGTGTTCGTAGCTTTGATAATTCAGCGTATGGAACACTATCATAAGCATCTTTTAAAATGCCATCATAGAAATCATTATACATATCACTTAATATTCCATCATATACTCCATCATAAATGCTTTCACCGCCATCATCATATATGATTTTATATAACTTATCAAGTTCTTCGTATTTTTCATCATTAGAAGTATTTGATGATAGAATTTTATCAGCATAATCTAAGGCATACTCTCTCATTCTAATACACAAGCTTTTATGAGTTTCATTAATATTATCATAGAAAGCTTTTATCTTATCAGCATTTTTAGAATATTTATCGTATGTATCAATATCTGCTTTCAGCTGTTTATAGTCTTTTTCAAGAGATTCAATCGTGTCTTTAATATCCTTTTTTACAGATTCTTTAAACTCTTTACTTAAATCTTTAGATGTAGCATTATCTGCACTGCTTTCAGATTTTGTTTCCTTGCTTGATTCTTCAGAAACGATACTATTTGAGCTACTTTCGTTTGATGTCGATTCATCTATTTTGCTTGATTCCTCAGAAACAGTACTATTTGAACCGCTCTCAGCTTCCTTTGATGCTTCACTGCTTGAGAAACTACTCTTATCTGATATAGATGATTGACTATTGGAATTTTTTCCTCCGCAAGCTGTCAATGATAATGCCAACATTGCAATAAGGATAAGTGATACTATTTTTTTCATTTTGATTCCTCCATTTGTTCTAAATTTTTATTTTGATTAATTTTTATTAATAACATAATAATAGCACCTACAAACACTATAGCTACTCCAAAGTAACAAAAATATTGTGCCATTCCACAGTCATATCTGCTACTTGGAAGTACACCTCTGTCATTGAAATCCCATTTTAATAAAAGAAATGTTGCCAAAGACAAAACATTGAATATCATTATTGCTATCGGTTTTTTCAACAATGAGAAAATCGCTGACAATAAAGCAAAAATTGCAAAAGCAGAAATCATAACCACACAGGTAATACTTACAGCTTGTGCATTTTGTGCAGCAGCAGTTGAAGAATAAATCTTACCAAATTCAAATAATGAAATATTCACAGCGTCTTTGTTTGTCATTCCAATTTCTTCTGCATACATTGTATCAGGAAATTTTTCAAGTTGCTCTCTATATTTTTCCGTAGCTGATGCAAAGGGCAGAAATAATGTTGCGATTAACATTATCGAACCGATTAACGCAATTATACAAGAAATCAAGCGTTTATCCATTTTAAAACCAGCTTTCTTTACTTCAATTTTTTCTGACATAGACTTTTCCCCCTAAAATAATTTTGTAATGATAGAAATTAGTTCTTTATTTGGCACAGATATTCATAAAACAACTTGCTTTATATGATTTTTAATATGAATCATCTGCACCGTAAATTTTCCCATAATTTACACACCCCCTTATTTTTAAAAATTTTATCTATTAATACTTTAACCGCCTTTATTTTAACATATGAATATTTGAAATCGGTTTTGTGACTGCAAAAGAAAAACAGCACTTAGAAATATCCTTCTAAATGCTGTGAATTTATTTGTTTTTTATAGCTCTTTAATATCAGTAAATAAGCCAATATCCTTATATTTCTCATTTGCCTTTTTTATTATTTTTATAGTTTCAGAATATTTTTCTTTATTGTCTGTAAAGTAGTATACATCTACTAAATATGTATATAGCTCCATTTTCTTTCGGATAAATGGAATAATCTCATCATTCTCCTCACATAATTTTATTCCAAAGAGCAAACATTTTTCCGCTTTCTTTTCTTGTCCAGATTCAAGTGAAATATTCGCACTTGGAATAATTATATTATCAACGAAGTCCAAGTCATTCTCACAAATCGCACTTTCCACCTCATAAGCCTGCTGAATATATTTTGAAACTATTTTTTTATTAGGTTCAACATAAGTATAATACCAAGCACAAGTCAGATAGTAGCCACAACCAAGCTCAGTATATTCATAGGCTTCTTTTTTTATTATATCATCTACTTTATTAAGCAACCAATCAATTCTGAATTTCATTTTCGGATTACTTCTTATCAGTATATTTGCCTTACATCTTAAATACTCAGCAAGAAGCTTTTTTCCATCTTGATGATAAGATTTTTTCATATACCTGATTGCCTTATCAAGATTTTTCATCAAAAAAGACAATACTTTTGCATCCTCTTTATTTCTTGTATCATACCACCCCTCAAGCTTATAATCATAATAACCCACTAAAAGATAGTAATATTGTCCTTTTATATGGTCATCAGAAAATGCATTTATGACATCTTCTGCACTAATAATACATTCATATGCTTTATCTAAATCACGCTGTTCCTCATAGATTTCAGAAATAAACTCATATAATTTGATTACTGCATTGCCATTCAAATCTCCACGATTTTTTATCAGCTCTATGGCATTATTGAGTATATAGCTTTCCCTATAACGAGGCATTGCAGATAATACTTCAAAAAATAATTCCCTATATGGATTTTGACTTGCAAGTTCTTTATCTTTCTTACAACATTCCAAAAATTCTTCACACAAATGCAAAGCCTTTCTTTTGTCTTCCTTTAGCACCTTTTTTAACTCTATCATAATATGAGTTGAAGCTTTTCTGAATGTGTCAGTAATTTTCCAACCTTTAACAGCCTCAGCAATAACTGGGTGCATTACAATTTTATAATTATTTATGGAAATCCAGCCGTCTGTTGTCAATTCATTTATCACATCTTTTGTTCTAAGCCCATATACAGAAGCAAATAATTTTACCTCTATTCCCTCTATACCAAAAAATGATATTCCCTTTAGAACAGATTTTTTATATTCTGTTATTTGCGATGAAATAAATAGTGTATCTATAATATTCCTTATCGTATCGGTATAAGCTATAAAATCTCTTGTATATGGTACTTTTTCAGGTGCAATTTCTGAAAAACCATTTTTCTCCATCAATTTTTCAGCTTCTGATATAGAAAGAAAGCTATTTGCAATCTGTTTGGCAATCAATTCAAGCACTAAGGTATGCCCTTGAACCTTTTCTATAATACAGTCTATCATAGGATATTCATAAGGCTCAATAGTTCGTCTTAGGTAACTCTCAAACATAGAATACATATCACTTTTTTCCTGTATTGCTTCTATATTAAGGCAAAAGTATTCGTCTTTAAGTATGTCCTTACGGGTAATGATGATAATTTTCCAGCCAAGCTTTAATAATTCTTCTACACCACTGAAATTATCTCCAATAAAATTATCAATAATTAAGATAACCTTTTGATTATGTGTTAATTTACGGGCAATAGCCAACTTTCTGATAAAATATTCATCTGGTTCTTCCTGAGGGCTTTGCATTACTGCATTGATAACAAACTGCCTATCATCAGCAATTGTTTCCTTTAAGGAATGATAAAATTTCAAAGAAATCACAGTATCAAATTTCTGAGCATTATTCGCTAGATAACTTTGTATCAAGGAGCTTTTTCCAATGCCTCCCATTCCTGTAACAAAAAGCAGGCTTTGTCCTGTATTTTCAATCCACTCATTAAGTTTTTGAAGTTCTTTCTCTCTGCCTATAATCGCTTTTGTATAAGATGCATAATAATTGAGAATATATGGAATTGCTGTATCAGCCAGCTTTTCTATTTCTTCAAGCTTTCTGATTACTTGCTGCATATCTTGGTATCTATCCAAATAAAAATTAGCTAATGTATGATGAAAAAAGTCCGTCAATTCATAATACATCTTATCCTGAAATGTTTTTGCAGCATATTTTGATTGTTCATAGCTATATTCAGCATATATCCCACAATCTAAAGCTGTCGGGATAGTTCCGAATACAAGATAAAATAAAATTGCACCTACTGCATATATATCTGTATGCTTTCCAACCTTCCTTAGCTTTCCAGTTTGTAATTCTAAAGCCGAAAAACCTTTAGTGTGAGATATTTTATATTCACAATCTTCTGCCCCACTTTTAAATGCAGTTATCGGCACAAGAGAATCAAAGTCAAATAATTGTACAACTTCTTTCGTTCCAGTCAACAAAAAGATATTGTCTGGTTTTAGGTCTAAATATAGATAACCTTTACGATGAACTTTCATAATCACCTTAGCTGTACTTTTCACAACTGCAATACAATCTTTAAGCGATATGAACTTACTATGCGAAAGAGTTTCTCCCTCCTGATAGTTAGTAACAACATAAATGGTGTTATTAAGCTCATAAATATCCACTGTGTTTGATGTAAAATTCGTCAAACCACTTGTGCTAAACAGCTCATTTCCCAAATCAAACGCATGACACATTTCAGCCTTGTGTTTTTCAAAACTATCCCTATCACTTTCATTAGGAAATAGAAAATTATTTTCACATCTTTCAATATCAAGAGCAAAAGGATAACATTCCTTTATTCTAACAGATTTTTTTACTCCTGAATTATTTACATAAGAGGCATCATATACAATACAAGCCGCCCCTCTTGCAAGCTCTTTTTGAATAGTATATACACAAACTCCATTTGAAGAATTATAAAATCTAAGTTCTGTTTTATCTTTTAATGCAACTCTTGTATCCATAGTTTCACATCTCCATTGATATTTCTACTTAGATTTTACAATGCTTTTTTCGTCAAATGGTTTTTTGAGTGCAAGCCACACTATCAGAAGAAGCCCTCAACTCATCTTCTTTTATTATATAAAGCTCTCTCATAAAATAGCGAAATGTTTCCATTGGATATTCATCTTGCATAGCAAAGAGAAAAATCCAATCATAAGGATTTCCAGCATATAAGGTAGGATAACCTGCATCTATAAGGTATCTGTTTATTTCTGCATAGCATCTTTCATTGTCGTCATCATCAGCACAATAAACTTTAACATTATTTTTTAATAAGCGTTTTGTCCAATATTCATAAAAGACCAACAAAATAATGGTTTTGCGTACTAGCTCATTAGATTTATGTTCTCCTCTTAGTATAGCCTCCAAGCCTTGCCTGTCTGGAAATGAATCTTCTGCCAAAGGGTGCAATAAATCATTGTTTTTCAAAATGGGTTTTAAAGTTCTATCAGTATCAAGAACAAATAAAGGAGAATTATCATAATCAAAATCATACAATCCCAGTATTTGAAGATAAATATCCCATACAGAACGCTTTTTTGATTCTGTTTTATCACCATTATTTATAAGATTAGGAAATAATAAAGCCTTTTCCCTTTCTGCTAAACCCTTAGATTTTTTAATTTCATTCCATATTTTCATTATGTATTTATAAGCTGTTGCATTATTATATCCGAACTGTTCCAGATTATTATTAAAAAATTGTATCAGTTCTTCCTTAGATTTAAACCTATTTATCTCTTTAATAATCGACTCAGTAAATAGCACCTCATCATTAAAATCTACTTTTCCCTTTATATCACTTGGTGCCTTTTCAAGCAAATCTATTGTTTCAGCATAGCTCAATTCATTACTAATCGCATAATAGTAAATTGCTTCCTCAATATAATGGCAATCAAAGCCTCTCTGTAAGCATACTGTTCTGAAAAATTCCTCGCTTTCCTTTAAATCAAGTTTAAAAGCAAAACAAAATTGAAAAGCAATTTTTCTTTTTTCAATTCTCTTTTTCTCTGTAAACCATTTCTTTATATTTCTTGGCAAGGGTAAAATATCCGCTTTCTGAAATTTATCCTTAATAAACTCAACCTTTTCATCAATATTCAATATATCTCCGATAAATCCCTTATTAATTATAAAAGTATCCAAAGTTTCATCAAAATCACGAAAAGATTTAGCAACAGAAAGTAGTTCTTCTGTATAGTTATCATCTTCTGGTGAAATTTCATACTTTATATTTTCAAGTTGTTCAGTATACTTTTCCATTTTCCTTACTCCTATTATTTAAATTTACTTATATATTAAGTTTGTACCTTTATCGTTCAGAATATAGAATTTATAAATTATAATAATATTATACATATAAATAATATTATTGTCGATATTTTCTGAATAAAAAAACAATAAAGTAATCAACAAAAATGGACAAGTCCGTAAAATTAGGAAAACAGAACCCTTCTGATTTAGAATATACATCAGGAGGAATTTTTTTATGTCAAAAAGTTATTAACATATAAGTGTTTATGAAAACAAAACTGACTCAGATTTGAAAAGAAAAAGTTTTGTATAATATTATACAGTTTCAACAAAAATAATTAAACACTTTACAATTATTTTCTTATATGCTATAATAGCTGTATCAAATTTACATATGTTTTGTTGAAATTTGTGAATTAAATAAAATTTGATATATACCTTTCAAAACAAATAATATAAGCAAAGATTAGAGGAAATTATATGGAATATGCAGCACATTTTACAGAAGATGGAAGATTACAAACTGTTAAAGAGCATCTCATAAGTGTGGCCGAAAAAGGTAAAAGGGACTCTGAGCTTATAAATATGCCAAGCCTTTATTATCTTGCAGCAATTTTACACGATATGGGTAAAAACACTGCTCGCAGTGATGAATATCAAAGGACAGTTGGTTCAGGTGGTGAGTGGAACAAAGGTAAGGTTGTACATTCAAATTGTGGCGGAAGATATATATACGAAAAATTTATAAAGAACAATGATTCTGATAAAACAAATAACTATACTGTTGAAATTATTTCTTCGGTTATTATGTCACATCATGGTTTGTTTGATTTTGATTATCCTAAATCAGGCAAAGAAAATGGCTTTGTTACAAAAATAAATAATACAAATTACGATTACAATGAATGTAAAAAGCTTACACTCGATGAGGTTATAAGCGAAAAGGAAATTGAAGAGCTTTATCTCAACGCTAAAAATGAAGTTAATGAATTTCTGAATTTTTGCAGTAAAGATGAAGATAAAAGAAAAGATGGCGAATCTATAGAAAGGATTAAGTTATTTAATTGTTCTTTGCTGATAAGAGTGTTACTTTCAATATTGGTTGATTCTGACCATTCTGATACTGCGGAATTTGTTAATCGGATAGAACGACCTAAGTTATATGGAGATGAAGAACTATGGGAGAAATGTTGCAATTATTTTGAAGAAAAGATTAAGCTATTTAATAAAGATACTGAACTCAATAAGATAAGAGCAGAAATATCTGATAAGGCATTAGCTTATTCAGAAAATTCTGAAAATATCGTAAGAATGACTGTTCCAACAGGTGGTGGAAAGACTATAAGCTCACTAAGATATGCCATTCATCATGCTAAAAAATTTAATAAGAACAGGATTTTTTATGTTGCTCCTTTTAATTCAATACTTGAACAGAATTATAATGAAATAAAATCTTTTTTGCCTGATGATGTTTCTGTATTGCCACATTTCGGAGATATGCTTTATTGTAATTATAATGAAAGTTTAGCTACTGAACAAAATATTAAATATATGAGTGAAAATTGGAATTCTTATGTTATAGCTACATCAATGGTGCAGTTTTTAAATTCTCTTTTTGATGGAAAAATAAGTTCAATAAGGAGAATGAGAGGTCTTATAAATTCGGTAATTATTATAGACGAGGTGCAGTCTATTCCATATGAATTTATCAGATTATTTAATATGGCAATGAAATTTCTTGCTTATATATGTAATTGTACAATTGTTTTATGTACAGCAACACAACCACCTTTTGAACATATGGATTATTGTTTAAGGCTTGATGAAAGCTATGAAATGATAAACGGTTTTGAAGATTACAGCGAAAAAATGAGGCGTACAAGAATTATAGATAAAACAATTCCAGGAGGATATACTGCTGATAATGTTGCTGATTTTTTACATTCTCTTTCAGAAGATTGTCGAACTATTCTTTGCGTAGTTAATACAAAAAAAGCGGCTTTTGAGGTGTTTAAGAGTGCAAAGCATTTATTTGAAGATGAAAAAATAGTGCTTGTGCATCTTTCAACTAATATGTGTCCTGAACATAGAGCTAATGTTATCAAAAATATGAAAGATGAAATGAAAAATGGCAAGCGTGTTCTTTGTGTAAGTACTCAGCTTATTGAGGCGGGCGTTGATATTTCTTTTGAAACAGTTGTCCGCTCTCTTGCTGGTACAGATAGTATTGTACAGGCGGCAGGCAGATGTAACAGAAATGCTGAAAGAGATATTGGCTATGTTTACATATTGAATATAAGCAATGAATATGAAAATGTTTCAAGCTTGAAAAGCATTCAAAAGGGTAAAAGTGCTACTATTGGTTTGCTTAAACGCATAAAGAAAAAACCAGATGAATATGAGGATTTGCTTGATTTAAAAGCAATAAAAAAGTTTTATATTGATTATTATAAAAATTTTGACAAAAAAGATTTATATGTTGAAGATTTTACATGCTCAATATTTGAAATGCTTTCCACTAATGAAAAAGGCTCATACCATACTAAAACACTTCTTAGGGCGGCTATGAAAACCGCTGGAGAATGCTTTGAAGTTATAACTGATATAAATGAAAGCGTCCTTGTACCCTATAAAGACGGCAAGGAGCTTATATCCGAGCTTTTATCAGAGGGATATAAGGATTATGACGCAATTATAAAAAAGGCTCAGCGATATTTGATAGGATTGCCGAAAAATAAGCTTAAAGACTCTTATATAAGTGTCGATAAGAAAACTGGTATTCGTTTTCTTGCAGATGGATATTATGATGAAATATATGGTTTCTCGGAAAATCCTAATTTGGATTTTTGCTATTTCTAAATAAAAAGCCAAAAGCCCTATCTTTCGATAGAGCCTTTGGCAAACTACAATGATAAAGTCAAAGTAATAATTTCAATCCACATAACTAAGATATTAGCTATGACAAAAATATTATAGCCTAAAATAAATTATTTTACAAATTCTATTGACAAGTATAAAAAATTGATATATAATAAATTCAAATTAATAGAAAGGAGTTTGTGAGGTGAAATATAAAAATGAATTTTGTTATAAGGTCTATGGAGATTATGCCCTTTTTTCAGACCCTATAACAAGAGTTGGTGGAGAAAAGATGAGTTACCCTATACCTACATATTCAGCTCTTATAGGTATTACAAAAGCTATCTATTTTAAACCGACTTTGCTTTATGTGATTGATTCTGTAAAAGTGCTTAAACCAATAAGAACGGTATCTAAGGGAGTCAGACCAATTAAATACAACGGCGGAAATGACCTCTCAATCTATACCTATCTTACTGATGTTGCTTATGCAGTAAAAGGGCATTTCATTTGGAACGAAAATCGTCCCGAATTTGCAAATGACAGAAATGAGGACAAGCATTATCAAATACTTAAACGAATGATAAAGCTTGGCGGCAGACGCTCTCCTCAGCTTGGTGTTAGCGAGTGTCCAGCATATGTCGAGCCTTGTAATTTTGATGAGGAAAAAAGTTGCTATGATGATGGCAATAACTCGGAAATCTCATTTGGCTTAATGTATCACAGCATAATATATTGTGATGAGGCTATTAACGAAGAAGATAAAGGTAAGATGACTGTTTGTTTCCATACGCCAGTTATGAAAAATGGACAGATTGATTTTATTCGACCTGAGCAATGCACAATTAAGCGTCATATAAGAGATGCTAAACAGAAAGTTTTTGATACAGAAAAATGTGAGAGTGTTGATACACTTCATACAGAATTATTTAGGGAGGTAGATAAAAATGAGTTGGATAACTGAAACTGCCGCCTTATACGATGAAATCAAGGAAAAGGTTAATGATAGCGATGAATGGGAACCCATTCTTCCGCTTTATCATTCTACAAGTAATGCACAGATACAGGTTACTATTTTTAGCGACGGAACATTTTCACACGCAGAAGTAGTTGATGCTGATGATGCAAAAACTATAATACCTGTTACGGAAGATTCGAGTTCGAGAAGTTCTGGGATTGCACCACATCCACTTTGTGATAAGCTGATTTATATTTCAGGTGATTACAGCACGTATGTTGCAAAAACTAAAAGTAATGCTGATGAATATTTTGTGACATATATCAAGGCTTTAAAGGCTTGGGCAGAGTCGGAGTATTCGGATATTTGTATTACAGCTATATACGATTATCTTAGCAAAAGAATGCTTATAAACGACCTTATAGGCGATGGGATACTGAAACTAAAAGATGCTGTTCTTGATGAAGAATATAAAATAACAAAGTCAGTAAAGCAAATAGATTCATTTGTACGCTTTGTTGTCAATGATTTGGATTCAGGGGAAAATATAAAGGTTTGGAAAAGTAAGGTACTTTTTGATAAATACATAGCTTATTATGAATCTTTAGGCAAGAAAAGAGATTGCCAGCTTTGTTATGCAAGCGGAAAAATCGTTCCTGTAACATATAAGCATATGGCTAGAATTCGAAATTCAGGTGATAGTGCCAAACTTATCTCTTCAAACGATGAATCGAATTTTACTTATAGAGGCAGATTTGCAAATAGAGAAGAAGCTTTTGCAGTAGGTGAAATTGTAAGTCAGAAAGCTCATCTTGCTTTAAAGTGGCTTATAAAAACTGGTGGCATAAGTGTTGGTGACGAAAAATATGTTGCATGGGAAAGCTGTCTGAATGAAATACCAAATGTGTTTGGTAGAATAGTGCTTGATGCAAGCGAAAATTCTGGCTCTTTTGTAAAGGATAAGGACGATAAGGTTTATGCAAAGACGGCAGAGCAGTATAAGAATATAATAGAAATGGCAATTAAGGGATATAAAAAAAATCTGGATTTAAATTCTTCAAAGGTTATTCTTATGGCATTAGATTCTGCTACACCTGGCAGACTTTCAATTATTATGTATCAGGAACTTACATCTACTGATTTTTATAAAAATATTCAAGAATGGTATAGCAAAGTATACTGGCATAGTTGCTATAAGACAGATGATGGTGAAGTTATACATTGTGTGCAGACACCTACCCCTATCGAGATTGCAAGATGTGCTTATGGTAATGAGAGAGATGGAGATCTTATTATTGATTATAAATCTGGTATTTTCAAGACGGTAATTAAGCAAATCTATCCTTGCATTACTCTTGGTGTGAGATTTCCAGAGAACATACTGAAAAGAATTTTCACAAGAGCCTCAAATCCTCAGCTTTATAGTGAACAAAACAACTGGAAAAGGGTTCTTGATGTCTGTTGTGCATTATATAGAAAATATTATGAAGATAAAGGAGTTGAACTTACTATGGAACTTAATAGAAGTTACAATAATAGAAGCTATCTTTATGGTAGACTTATGGCTGTTGCTGAGAAACTTGAAACTGATACATATGATGATAACGAGGCAAGAATGACTAATGCGGCAAGATTTATGAACTCGGTTATTGCATCTCCATATAAGTCTTGGGGAAATGTTAGTAAAAGACTTATCCCATATATAAACAAAATACAAAGTAAAAAACCAGGTCTTTGTGTTTATTATCAGAAAGAGCTTAGAGAAATATATAATATGTTTAAAGCTGGAGAATATGAAATGAAAAAGCCTCTGGAGCCTTTATTCTTTATGGGCTACTATGGCGAACAGCAATATCTTTATACTTCAAGAAAAAATAAAAATGATGATAACAAGGAGGATTTATAATTATGTCAGTATTTAATAACAAGGTGGATTTTGTAGCTTTTATTTCCGTTAATCATGCAAACCCTAATGGCGACCCAATCAATGGTAATCGTCCGAGAGATACAATGGAAGGTTTTGGAGAGATTTCTGATGTCTGCATTAAGCGTAAAATCAGAAACAGACTTCAGGATATGGGTGAGTGTATATTTGTACAGTCAGATGAGCGCAGCGACGATGGTTTTAAGAGTCTTAAAGACCGAGCAGATAGCTATGAGGAATTGAAAAAAGTTTCAAAAGGTAAAAATACAGATAGAGAAGCCTTTACAAAACTTGCTTGTGAAAAATGGATTGATATAAGAACTTTCGGGCAGGTCTTTGCATTTAAAGATAATAATGCTCAAAAGAGTGATAAAATTTCATTAGGAATTAGAGGCCCTGTGACTATTCAACCTGCATTTAGTCTTAAACCAGTCGAAATTGAAGATATACAGATTACTAAGAGCGTTAATAGTGAAAGTAAGACAGGCATGGCCTCTGATAGAATGGGTATGAAATATAGAATTAAGTTTGGTATATATGTATTGAAAGGAAGCATCAACTGCCAGCTTGCAGAAAAGACAGGCTTTACAGAAGAAGACGCTGAGAAGATTAAAAACGCAATCGCAACACTTTTTGAGAATGATTGTTCAGCGGCTCGTCCTGAAGGAACTATGAACATTGAAAAGCTTTTCTGGTTTAAGCATAACTGCAAGTCGGGACAATATTCATCAGCAAAGGTACATAACAGCGTTATCGCAAAGGCTTTGTGTGAAGAGCCTACATCAGCCAAAGATTATGAATTTATATATGATGGAAGTCTTGAAGGTTTAACTCCGGAAGTGATTGAATGACTTATGATGATGACAACATATTAAGTATATCTGGAATACAACATTTTGTGTTTTGCCGCAGACAATGGGCTTTAATTCATATTGAACAGCAATGGGCAGAAAATTTACTTACTGTTAGCGGCGAAATTATGCACAATAAGGCTCATGACAATACTTTCTCGGAAACAAGAAACGGTGTAATAGTATCAAGAGGAATGCTGGTTGCTTCATATGAACTTGGCATATTCGGCGAATGTGATGTTGTTGAATTTATTCCGTCTGAAAGCGGTGCATTGCTTTATGATAAGCCTGGAAAATATACTATCATTCCCGTTGAATACAAGCATGGTGAACCAAAGGTATCAGATGCAGATATATTACAGGTTGCTGCACAAGCTTTGTGCCTTGAAAATATGTTTTGTACAAGCATAAATGAGGTGCATATATTCTATGGTAAAACAAAACGCAGACAGAGAATAGAGCTTACTGATGATATAAGAAATCGCTTAAAGAGTGTAGTTGAAGAAATGCATGAACTTTATAGACGAAAATATACACCTAAAGTTAAGCAAAATAAAAATTGCAGAGCGTGTTCACTAAAGGATTTATGCTTGCCAAAGATAACAAAAATAAAAACTGTAAAAAGATATATTTCTGATATGACAAACGAGGATTGAATTATGAAAAAGCTTCTTAATACACTCTATATCAGTTCTCCGGATACATATTTATCACTCGATGGAGAAAATGTTGTTCTATCAAAAGAAAGACAGGAAATAACGAGAGTTCCATTACATAACATAGAATCAATTGTTACTTTGGGATATAGTGGAATGAGTCCTGCTTTGCTTGGAAAATGTGCTGATAATAGTATAGGTGTTTCATTTCTGAGCAGAAGTGGAAGATTCCTTGCAAATGTGGTAGGTTCATATTGCGGTAATGTGATTCTTAGGAAAACTCAATATAAGCTTTCTGATGATGAAAATGCTTGTACTGAAATAGCTAGAAATATGATAGCTGGAAAACTGTATAATTCTCGTTGGGTTATTGAAAGAGCAACTCGTGATTATCCTAATTCGCTTGATATTAATAAATTAAAGAGTGTTTCTGCAAAACTTAAAGATTCAATAGCAAATCTTAATGACTGCAAAAATACCGAACAGCTTAGAGGTATTGAAGGCGAAGCTGCAACGAGATATTTTTCTGTATTTAATGATTTGATTTTACAACAAAAAGAGGACTTTGTTTTTAATGGAAGAAACAGAAGACCTCCAACAGACAGAGTTAATGCTTTGTTATCATTTTCGTATACACTGCTTACAAGTATGACTGCTTCAGCTCTTTATTGTGTGGGACTTGACCCATATGTTGGCTTTATGCACAAAGACCGTCCTGGAAGAGTATCGCTTGCACTTGATATGATAGAAGAACTCAGAGCGGTTTTTGCAGACCGTTTTGTGCTTACTGTAATAAATAAAAAAATCGTAAATAAGAATGATTTCTTTATCAAAGAAAATGGAGCGGTCTTGCTTAATGATGATGGTAAAAAGAAAATTATTAAGTCATGGCAGAATAAAAAATCACTTGAAATAAAACACCCATTTTTAGAAGAGAAAGTTGAATGGGGTATGGTTCCTTATGTTCAGTCATTACTTCTTGCAAGATGTCTTAGAGGTGATCTTGATGGTTATCCGCCCTTTATGTGGAAGTAGGTGTAATTTATATGCTTGTGCTTATTACCTATGATGTAAATACTGAAACTACTGACGGCAAAAAACGCTTGCGTAAGGTTGCTAAAGAATGTGTTAACTATGGAAAAAGAGTTCAAAATTCGGTTTTCGAGTGTGTTATGGATGCAGCAACATGCAGGCTAGTCAAAGAAAAACTAATAAATATAATAGATGAGAAATTTGATAGCATAAGATTCTATTACCTTGGAAATAACTATAAAACTAAAGTGGAACATTATGGTATAGATAATACATTCGATGTGGAGGGAGTGTTGCTATTTTAGTGCGAATAGTAAGCTTACATAAATTTACAAGGATATTCGCACCATAAAAATATAATTTTGCAAATCTAATATTAAATCTGCTTTTATATACCTAACTATAATTTTGTGAAAAAGTGCAGATACATAGTTGATTTAAGAGTAAATATTATGTTGGATTTTGCTGTCGCTCTCCTCACGGAGAGCGTGGATTGAAATTTGTTGATATTAGTGCTGGTAAGAATACTACTGGTCGCTCTCCTCACGGAGAGCGTGGATTGAAATAACAATAACTTGTTATTTATATTATAATTTGATAATGTCGCTCTCCTCACGGAGAGCGTGGATTGAAATTTCGTAAGAATACTTGCGTAACAATTCAGGGTTGTGTCGCTCTCCTCACGGAGAGCGTGGATTGAAATGATTAATTTTATTGTAACTCAAAGCGTGTAATTGTCGCTCTCCTCACGGAGAGCGTGGATTGAAATCTCCTACTCGCTTGATAAGGTACTGCTGTGCTGTGTCGCTCTCCTCACGGAGAGCGTGGATTGAAATAGACAGCGATGTGGCGTTAGTCAGCTTAAATGGGTCGCTCTCCTCACGGAGAGCGTGGATTGAAATAACGAATATGATTGGACAAAAAGCAAAAAGCCTAGTCGCTCTCCTCACGGAGAGCGTGGATTGAAATTGCAATGTTATCCGCAAGCTCATGTGTCTTATCGTCGCTCTCCTCACGGAGAGCGTGGATTGAAATCATTTTTAATACCTCTTTCTTTTTTTGCTTGTGTGTGTCGCTCTCCTCACGGAGAGCGTGGATTGAAATTAAACTTGAAGGAAACATAGTCAAGCTTAAAGGGTCGCTCTCCTCACGGAGAGCGTGGATTGAAATATTACTCGCCATAAGTCGGCTTTGGCAGTTTCTGGTCGCTCTCCTCACGGAGAGCGTGGATTGAAATTTGTGATGTTCCTTAGCAAATTCTATAAGATATTGGTCGCTCTCCTCACGGAGAGCGTGGATTGAAATAAAAAAAACGGTTCCGCTTCGCCAGCGGAGGGCAGGTCGCTCTCCTCACGGAGAGCGTGGATTGAAATTCCTTTATGTAGTTAATAATCGACATTGTATTATGTCGCTCTCCTCACGGAGAGCGTGGATTGAAATATTGCAGAATAAAGCAAATCAATGGTTTCGCTAAGTGTCGCTCTCCTCACGGAGAGCGTGGATTGAAATATACCGTCTAAAGTAAATATATCTACTACTGTGAGTCGCTCTCCTCACGGAGAGCGTGGATTGAAATTTATAGGTAAAGACTTAGGGATTTTTTTAGGGTGTCGCTCTCCTCACGGAGAGCGTGGATTGAAATAGTCGGAAAGCGGCCATTATTGTGACAAAGAACTTAGTCGCTCTCCTCACGGAGAGCGTGGATTGAAATGTGATGTACTTCTGTTGCTAAACCTCCACAGTCCGTCGCTCTCCTCACGGAGAGCGTGGATTGAAATGACAGTACCAGCGATACGAAAAAAGCTCAGATATGTCGCTCTCCTCACGGAGAGCGTGGATTGAAATTTGTATAGGAGGAATAAAAATGGTAGAAATAAAAAAGTCGCTCTCCTCACGGAGAGCGTGGATTGAAATACAGCCGGGTGCTGGCATCTGCGAACAGATATTTGTGGTCGCTCTCCTCACGGAGAGCGTGGATTGAAATAACAAGTATGCTTACCAGCAGTGACCGGCTGAACAGTCGCTCTCCTCACGGAGAGCGTGGATTGAAATCTCAAAAAGTCGTTAAAATCAAGCCTTCTGTGAGGTATATCGTCGCTCTCCTCACGGAGAGCGTGGATTGAAATGTCGAATAAAATACACTCGACTTGAGAAAAAAAGTCGCTCTCCTCACGGAGAGCGTGGATTGAAATATCAATCGCCATAAGTCGGCTTTGGCAGTTTCTGTCGCTCTCCTCACGGAGAGCGTGGATTGAAATTTATGTTTTTGTGACACTCACAATTAAAAATTGTGGTAGGACTGTGAAGAAATTTCTTTTGACATGTATACATTCAAAGCCTTCGCAATTTGGTTAAGCTCATCTTGAGTGATCGTATTTCTTTTGAGTTTTGCATTAAAATTTTTTGTTGTCTGGTTAATTCTATGTGCAAGTTCAGATAAGCTTACACCTGTTATTACACACAAAACACGGATTTGTTCTGATGTAGTCATAAATTCTCCTTTCAAGGCTTATCGTATTTACTATAAACTATTTGATTTATAATGCCAATCATTCAGCTGTCGATAAAAGAAAATTAGCGACAGAGATTTCTCCCTGCCGCTGTGGTATTTATACGGTATAAATTAACTCAGCATTTATGATTTCTGTTGCTTGATTACGGATATTGTTCATTTTCTGTACCCAAAGCATTTGATTGTCGGCTTTGAATTTTTCTTTTACATTTTCTTTTTCGGCTAAGTCTTTTACCAGCCGAGTGAAGAGGTGTTGTGCTTGGATTTCAATATCTGCAAGGTAGCTGTTCAATTTACCACTTGTGAGCAAATTATAGTACAGCACTTTATGATTTTGTTTCAAATATCGTTTATGCCTCAATGACCATACGCCGATATTCGCTTCCGTTTCTTTTTCCGCCGGTAATAAATCGGGTAACATATAGTCGCCGACCTGTGAGTAAGTACCGCCTGTTTGTTCAAAAATTGTGTTTGCCATTTTGTTTTACCTCCAAAAATTTATTTATCTTGAGCGTGGGTTTTCACTCTTACGACCTTTGATATTTCTTGCCTTTTCAAGCAACTCGTCAATCTGTTTATGCCCGAACACCTTGCGTAAAAGTTTGTAATCCTTGAGTTCCGAACGCAGGGTTTCGTTTTTGGATTTTAGTTTGCTATTGATTTTCGTCTACATTTCGTTTTCACGATACAGATTTGCATTAGTAAAATTTAGTCTGTTTTTTCTCGATTTCGGCACTGGATATATAATAAAAAAGTGGACAAGTATGATAAAATAGAAGACAGAAAAAGGAGGAATAAAAAATGTCTTCAAAAAATCCGAAATACACCCAGGAATATAAGCAAACAATAGTCAATCTGTACCATTCGGGAAAAACATATTCTGAAATACACAAGGAATATGGAATTTCTCACAGTGCTTTATCCAATTGGATAAAGCAGTACTCAGAAGTAAAAATTGATGATGAAACAGTTTTTACAGCCAAACAAATAAAGGAGCTTCAAAAACGCAATGCCCAACTTGA